>Ga0255127_1000084_pt1 | contig 48990 bp, 43 predicted proteins | sample Law_Miss_RepB_8d_FD_188555 | JGI IMG/M metagenome (GOLD analysis project Ga0255127, IMG submission 188555) | Freshwater microbial communities from St. Lawrence River, New York, United States - Law_Miss_RepB_8d | ecosystem: Environmental > Aquatic > Freshwater > River | place: USA: New York...
GCTCCACCGCGCGCGGCGCCGCCTGCTGCGGCAGGCGCGACCAGAGCTCGGCCTCGACCGCGGGCATCTCGGCGTCTTGTTTCCACTGCACGCCCCAGGTCAGCGCGGCGATCAGCGCACCGTGCACCACCAGGGCCAGCGTGAGCGGGCGGCCCCAGCGGTCTTGCCGGGGCGGAGCGAATTCGGAACGGTCAGCGGCTGTCTGCATCGTGGCTCAACGGGCGGCCTGAACGGCCAGGCCCACGCGGGCAATGCCCTTGGCCTGCAGCTCGCCCATGACTTTCATCACCACGTCGTACTTGACGTTCTTGTCGGCGCTGATGATCACCGGCGTGCCGCCTTCGGTGCCGTCGGTTTGCAGTTGGCGCACGCGCGCCACCAGTTGCCCCATGGGCACGGCTGGCGTGTCGGCGCTGCTGTTGCCGGGGCGAACCTGAATCTGTTCGTCTTTGTCGATGATCACTTGCACGAAGGCATCGGGCTGGCGCGCGGCCTGGCCCACGCTGGGCAACGCGATCTGGCTCGGCGTGATGAGGGGAGCGGTCACCATGAAGATGATCAACAGCACCAACATCACGTCGATGAAGGGCACCATGTTGATCTCGTTGATGGTGCGGCGACCCCGGCCGCGGGCGGCGAGCTTGGCCATGTGTGCGCGCTCCGGTCAGCGGCCCGAGGGCGATTGGGAGCCCACGTTGCGCTGCAGGATGTTGGAAAACTCTTCCATGAAGGTCTCCATGCCGTTGGCCACGCGGTCGATGTCGTGGGCGAAGCGGTTGTAGCCCACCACCGCCGGAATGGCGGCAAACAGGCCGATGGCGGTGGCCACCAGCGCCTCGGCAATGCCGGGGGCCACGGTGGCCAGCGTCACCTGGGTGAGCGCGGCCAGGCCGGTGAAGGCGTGCATGATGCCCCACACCGTGCCGAACAGGCCCACGTACGGCGCCACCGAGCCCACGGTGCCCAGGAAGGACAGGTTGGACTCCAGCACGTCGAGTTCACGCTGGAAGCTCGCCCGCATGGCGCGGCGCGCGCCGTCGAGCAGGGTGCCGCTGTCGGTGATGTGGCGCTCGCGCAGTTTCTGGAACTCGCGCATGCCGCTGGCGAAGATGCGCTCCATCGGCCCACCGGTGCGGGCGGACTGGGCGGCGGCGGCGTACAGCTCGTTGAGGTTCTTGCCCGACCAGAAATCGCGCTCGAAGTCGTCGTTCAGCGCGCGCACGCGCTTGAGCGTGGAGAGCTTGCGGAAGATGGCGGCCCAGCTGATCACGGACATGGTGACCAGCAGGGCCACCACGGCCTGGACAACCCAACTGGCGTTGAGCATCAGTTGGACGATGGAGAAGTCGTGGCTCATGGCGATGGGAGGAAAAAACCGGTCGAAGGTTCAGGCGGCGTGGCCGGCCAGGGCGTTGAGCACCTCGGCCGGAATGCGTTGGGGGCGAAAGGTCTGAGCGTCGATCCAGCCGATGCGGATGCTGCCCTCGCACAGCAGTTCACCGTCTGGGCCGGGGCCTCGGCGCGCTGTCTGGGCGATTGTCATCGACGCACGGCCGGCTTCGACGACCTGGGCTGTCACCAGAAGTAAATCGTCCAGGCGCGAGGGCCGGTGGTAGCGCAGCTCGGTGCCACTGACCACGAACATGCCCCCCGTGCGCTCGCGCAAGGCCTGCTGTTCCACGCCCAGCGAGCGCAGCCACTCGGTGCGGGCGCGCTCGAAGAACTTGAGGTAGTTGGCGTAGAAGACGATGCCGCCGGCATCGGTGTCTTCCCAGTACACCCGCACCGGCCAAGTGAAGGGCACGGTCACAGCGCGGCCTCCAGGCGGGCGATGGCCTCGCGCAGCTGTTCCATCGAGTTGGCGGTGGAGAAGCGCAGGTAACGCCCTGGTTCGGCCTGGGCAAAGTCGCGCCCTGGCGTGGCGGCAATCTGGCAGCGCTTCATCAGCTCAAAGGCCAGCGCCCAGCTGCCGCCCTGGTCGGGGCGATCGCCTTGCGGCGGGATACCCCAGCGCTGGCAGAGCTGGGTGACGTCGGCCCAGGCGTAGAAGGCGCCATCGGGCATCACGGGCACGCAGAGGCCCAGGCGATTGAGTTCGGGGATGAAGGCGTCGCGTCGGGCCTTGAAGGCGGCACGACGCCGCTCGTACTCGGCCAGGCTGTCGGGGTGGAAGCAGGCCAGGGCCGCGTGCTGGGCGATGGTGCTGGCGCAGATGAACAGGTTTTGCGCCAGGCGCTCCACCGCGCCCACCAGGGCAGGGGGCAGCACCAGCCAGCCCAGGCGCCAGCCGGTCATGTTGAAGTACTTGCTGAAGCTGTTGACGCTTACCACCTCGTCGCCCAGGCCATCGGGCAGGCCCAGGGCGCTGTGGCCAAAGGCGTCTTCATAGCTCAGGCCCAGGTAGATCTCGTCCACCAGCGTCACGCCACCACGCTCGCGCACGTGGGAGGCAATGTGCGCAAGTTCCTCGCGCGCAATCGAGGTGCCGGTGGGGTTGGAGGGAGAGGCCAGCAGCACGCCGCGCGTGGCGGCGGTCCAGTGCTCGCGCACCTGATCGGCGCTGAGCTGAAAGCGTTGCTCGGGCCCTGCGGGAATCATCACCGCTCGGCCTTCGGCCGCCTGCACGAACTGGCGGTTGCACGGGTAGCTCGGGTCCGGCATGAGCACCTCGTCACCGGCCTCGATGAGCGCCAGGCAGGCCAGTTGCAGCGCCGCCGATGCCCCGGCCGTGATGGCGATGCGCGCCGGGTCGATGTTGACCCCGAAGCGCTGGGCGTACCAGCCGCTGATGGCTTCGCGCAGCGCGGGCAGCCCCAGGGCCGGGGTGTACTGGCTGCGCCCGTCGCGGATGACGCGCTCGGCGGCCTCTTGCACCAGGGGTGGCGCGGTGAAATCGGGCTCGCCGATGTTCAGGTAGATCATGGGCCGGCCGTTCGGGCCTGCCTGGTGGGCCATGGCCTCGGCGGCCTTGGCCAGTTCCATCACGTAAAACGGGTCGACGCGCTGCGCGCGCTGGGCAATGCGCATGGCGCCGTCAGCCCTTGCGGTGGTTGGGCTTGCTGGCGCCAGCGGCCACTTCCACCGGGCGCAGTTGCGCGGCCAGGGGGTGCAACACACCGTTGACGAACTTGTGCCCGTCGGTGCCGCCAAAGCTCTTGGCCAGTTCGATGCACTCATTGAGCACCACGCGCCACGGCACGTCCAGGCAGTGCTGGAACTCGTAGGCGCCGATCCACAGCACGCCGCGCTCAATGGGGGAAATTTCTGCCAGGGGGCGGTCCAGGCGCGGGGTGATGAGCGCATCCAGCGCGTTGCCCTCGCGGATGCAGCCATGCACCAGCGCGTCAAAGTGCACGCTGTCGCATTTGTGGAAGCCAGAGAGGTCTCGGGTGAAGGCGTCGATGTCGGACGCCTCGTTCTTGCCGACCAGGTGCTGGTAGAGCGCCTGCAGGGCGAATTCTCGGGCGCGGGTGCGCGCCGATTTTTCAGTGGCCTTGCGCTTGATGGGCAGGCCGTTGTCGGACTCGGGGGTCTGGGTCATGGTCAGCCGATCTGTTGGAGCACCTGGGCCATCTCCACCGCCACAGTGGCCGCGTCACGGCCCTTGTCGGTCTGGCGGGCGATGGCCTGTGCCTCGTTTTCCACCGTGAGGATGGCGTTGGCAATGGGAATCTGGTGGTCGAGCGACACGCGCGTCACGCCGGCGCCCGACTCATTGGCCACCAACTCGAAGTGGTAGGTCTCGCCGCGGATGATGCAGCCCAGCGCCACCAGGGCGTCGAACTGGTCGCGCTCGGCCATGGCCTGCAGGGCCACGGGCACTTCCAACGCGCCGGGCACGGTCACGTGCACGATGTTCTTCTCTTGCACGCCCAGGCGCAGCAGTTCTTCTCGGCAGGCCTGGAAGAGGGTGTTGGTGATGGGCTCGTTGAAGCGGGCCTGAACGATGCCGATGGTCAGCTTCTTGCCATCGAGAGGGCCGCTTGTGCCTTTGTCTGCACCAAACATGGTGATGTCCGTTTCTGTGTGGGGGATCAGGGTTGGCGGCTGATGAAGCCGGTGACTTCCAGGCCGTAGCCGACCATGCTGGGCATGCGGCGGGCCTGGCTCATGAGCTGCATCTTCTGCACGCCGCAGTCGCGCAAGATTTGGGCGCCCACGCCATAGGTGCGCAGGTCCATGCGGCCGCGCTCAGGCGCTTGTGCCGAGCGCGCGGTGCCTTCGAACTGGGCCAGCAGCTGGTCTGCCGATTCGCCGCAGTTCAGCAACACGGCCACGCCACGGCCGGCATCGGCGATGTGGCGCAGGCTGGCCTCCAGGCTCCAGCTGTGCATGGAGCGGCCCACTTCCAGGGCGTCCAGCACCGACAGGGGCTCGTGCACGCGAACTGGCACCGCGTCTTGTGCCGTCCACTCGCCTTTGACGAGCGCCAGGTGCAGGGCACCGCTGGGCTGGTCTCGGTAGGCATGGGCGGTAAAGGCGCCGAAGGCGGTGTTCAGCGCGCGGGTGCCCACCTTCTGCACCAGGCTTTCGGTGCGGCTGCGGTAGTGGATGAGGTCGGCGATGGTGCCGATCTTCAGGCCGTGTTCGGCGGCGAACACCTGCAGGTCGGGCAGGCGGGCCATGGTGCCGTCGTCCTTCATGATCTCGCAGATCACGGCGGCGGGCGTGCAGCCGGCCATGGCGGCCAGGTCGCAGCCGGCTTCGGTGTGGCCGGCGCGCATGAGCACACCGCCTTCCACGGCTTGCAGCGGGAAGATGTGACCGGGCTGCACCAGGTCTTCGGCCTTGGCGTCGGGCGCCACGGCGGCCTGCACGGTGCGGGCGCGGTCGGCGGCGGAGATGCCGGTGGTCACGCCTTCGGCCGCCTCGATCGACACGGTAAAGGCCGTGCCCATCTTGGTGCCGTTGCGCGGCACCATGGGCGGCAGCTTCAGGCGCTCGCAGCGGTCTCTGGTGAGCGTCAGGCAAATCAGGCCTCGGCCGAAGCGGGCCATGAAGTTGATGGCCTCGGGCGTGACGTGGTCGGCGGCCAGCACCAGGTCGCCTTCGTTTTCGCGGTCTTCTTCGTCCACCAGGATGACGATCTTCCCGGCACGCATGTCGGCAACGATGTCCTCCACGGGGGAGATGGCCACCGGGGCCAGGGCTTGGGGCGCGTTCATGCGGGTTCCTTGTTGGGGTTGAGGCCGGCGCTGAGCATTCGCTCCACATAGCGCGCGACGGTGTCGATTTCGAGGTTCACCGTGCTGCCTGCGCTGAGGTCGCCCAGCGAGGTGTTCTCCACGGTGTGGGGAATGAGGTTGATGCTGACCTCGCAGCCTTCGGCGTGGTCGGCGACGCGGTTGATGGTGAGGCTCACGCCGTTGATGGTGATGGAGCCTTTGTACGCGAGGTACTTGCCCAGTTCGCGAGGTGCCATCACCCGCAGCTCCCAGCTCTCACCCACCGGGTCGAAATGGCTGACGCGGCCGATGCCATCCACGTGGCCCGAGACAATGTGGCCACCCAGGCGATCATTGGCGCGCAGCGCCTTTTCCAGGTTGACGCGAGCGCCCGCGGCGCCCAGGCCCGTGGTGCGCGCGAGCGACTCGGCGGAAATGTCGATGGTGAAGCGTTGCTGGGGAAGGTCGAGTGAGGTCACTGTCATGCAGGCCCCATTGAGGGCGATGCTGTCGCCCAGACCGACGTCGTCGAGATATCCAGGCGGCGTCTCGATGGTGAGCCGCTTGCCATGGTCCAAAGAACTGCCCAGCGCATGGAGGTCGACGATGCGCCCCACGCCGGTGATGATGCCGGTAAACATCCGGCTATTTTCGCAGGGTTTCGCCACCGTGCCGGCGACGGGGCAGAACCACGTGACGCAAGCGGGTCTTCAGCGTCGCCAGCAGTCGGGCTGGCTGGCGGCTTGCAGACCGGTGTGGCTGAGGCTGAAGACGCCACAGCGGTCATTGAGTTGCGCCGCCGCGGGCGTGGCCGTGATGGTGTAGCTGTTTCGGTCAGGGGTGCGCACCCGAAGGGTGTACGCGCCGTTCTCGGTTTGTTGCAACGGCACTGGCAGGGCGACGGCTTGGCCGGCAGCGTTTTGGTCGTAGCGGTGGTTTTCCGCGTAGAAGCGCTCCATGAATTGCGCAGCGCTGTAGAGCTTGGCCTGGGCGCTCAGGCGGCGGCCCTTGGCCACCTGCTCGCGGTAACTCGGGAGGGCGATGCTGGCGAGGATCGCCGCGATCGCCACCGCCAACATGGCCTCGATCAGCGTGAAGCCGCGGAGGCGGCGGGGCTTGGTTCGGTCCATGTGAAAGTGAGTTCGCGCCAGTTGTAGCGACCGGAGACGCCGATGGCACGGCGCGCCCCGGTGGGGATGGTGGAGGCATCGGCGCCCAGGAAGCGGGAGATGTTGTCCGGGTGGGTGATGGTGCTTGCGTCCCGGTAGCGCAGCTGGATGCTCTTGTCTGTGATGGGCACCAGCGCCGTGCTGCCGTCGGCGAACAGCAAGGTCAGCAGACCGTCGGTGCTGGTGAGCCGAACGCCGACGAGGTTTCGCACGCTGCCTGGCATGCCTGTCCCCACCGATCCTGTGGGATCGCCTGACCCTTGCGGGGTAGAGCCAGGTTTGCTTTGGCTGGTTGTGTCGAGGGCGGGGTCTGGGCGCCAATTGCGTGAGCCGAAGCAGCCGTTGCCGGCGTGGTGCCAGAACATGGTGTATTCGGCCAAGACCCACTTGTCGCGATCGGCGGCCTTCACCCGCCAGCCATAGCGCGGGTCTTGTTGGGATTTGGCGTCTTGGGCGTTGGGCTCAAGGGCGCTGGCCGGGGTGTCGTGTCGGATCAACTGCAGGGTGAGGGCGCCGTTGTAAATGCTCCCCAGTGGGCCGGGCTTGACGCTCGGGCCAGACTTGACGCAGCCGGTCTCGGTCGGCATCAGGCCAGCCCTGATCGCGCCGCCGTCCTGCCACCAGTCCTTGGCTGAAAACGCATCTGGCGGCAGGCGCCAGACCAAGGGCTCCACGCCGGCCCGGGTGAAGGTTGGCAAGCTGTCGATGAACTGGGTGTCGGCGGCGCTGGTTTGTCCCTGGAACTCCTTCACCGAGACGAACGGGCCATTGGCCACCGACAGGTAGCTGGACGGGTTGAGGTAGGCGTTGAGGACCAGCACCTTGAATGGGGTGCCGGCCGCGATGGCCTTGCCCAGGTTGAAGGCACTGTCGCTGGGGTTGTTGAAGTTGATGCCGACCACGTTATAGCGATCGTCGTACTCGTGCTGGTGCTTTTGGCTGCCGTAGGACTTTCCCGCCTTGTAGTGGAGGTCCACGTCGAAATGGCCACCGCTGATGCCGCCCTCGGTGGGCGTGGATGCCGTGGGGGTGTTGGCGGTGATGCTCAGCTCCGGGTTCTGGTTCAGGTACGTCCGACCGAGCCGGCCAGCGTCGGCCAGCACCGGTTGCGACACCACGCCATTGCCCACCCATTGGCTGGAGATTACATGTCCCTCGATGTTGTCCGATGCGTTCACCGACCCATCGGCATTCGTGTCCCATACCGGTCGAGGAGGCGCGGCGCCAGTGAGCGCTTGGACCTGGTTGACCCAGTTCACGCCAGGTGCGGCACCGGGGTCGCTCTTCTGACTGGGGTTGATGCTGCTGAAGGTGATCAGGCCGTCGGTGAGAAGCGGGCCGCTGCCCACCAGGCGCTCGCCTGGCGGCAGCGAGAGGCGCCAGCCCATGTGCTTGGGCATTGACACGGTGAAAGTGTCCCAGTTGGGCTGGTGGGCGCTCAGGTGACGCCATCGATCGCTCTCGGTGGTGGGCGCGAGCTCGGTGATGGTCTGGTCCAGCCAGGTGGTGTGGGTCGCAGGAGCGCCATCCCACAGCCCATAGACGCTGTGCGCCCGCCTGTCGTCCAGGTCGGCAGAGGTCAGCGTGCGGCCGGTGCCGAACACCACCATCTGGCCCCCCTGTGGGTGTGGCGTGACCACTGGGGCGGTGGTGATCGCCATGCCATCCGGGTCGGTGAATAGCAAGGTCGGGCGGGTGCTGCCCAGCGGCAAGGTGCGAAGGTCAAATCGCCACAGCTGCCCGAGCAGGTCTCCTGCATAGGCCCAATCGGCCGTGCCATCGCCCGTGCTGTCCACCAGGGTGGGCGTGGATAGCCCGTTGGGGGTGTTGGCGCTGCCGCTCAGCGTGGGCCATTCGGCGATCAGCGCGCCGGTGATGGCATGGACCACGAACAGAGAGGCCTGTTGGTTGCCCGCATTGAAATAGCCGTTGCCCACCACGACGGCCGGCGTGCGTTCGGTGTTCTGCAGCCGGGTGAACTGCGGCATGGCATGGGTCTCGCCCAGATTGGCAAAGCCTGGCGTCAGGGGGGTGATCTCCCAAAGCACTGACTTGGCCGCCTCTGAGGGGGCAGTGGCCTCCGCAAGCCCCACATCCAGGGCGAACAGCCCCGCTCCGCCAGCGCCCAGCCCGCCCACCAGCAGCGTGCGGCTGCCGCCCGGTTCTAGCACCTCGGTCATGGCCAAGGGGCCGTCCACCCTGGGGGCGGCGGCTTGGCTGGCTTGGGTCAGTGAGGCCATCTTGGGCATCAGCATGGAGGGCACGTAGGCGAACCGCTCCTGGCCATTGGTGGCGTCAAGGGCGTGCAACATGCCGTCGCTGGCGCCGAAGTACAGTCGCTGCCGACCGTCGCGGTGTCGCCAGTGCACCAGTGAGCTGTGGACCACGGCGCCCAGCAGCTCCGCTCTGGGGCGAAATGGGCCGCTGGGCGCTTCGAGGCTCCGGTCGCCCCGCAGATAGCGCAGAACCCGAGGCCCGAGAACCCCGTCGCCCAAAGCGGCTTGCTGGCTTGGCGCGAGGGTGTCCCAGGTGAACGGTGTGCCCTCGCCCGTGGGCAGACGAGTGAAGATCCGGCGGCCCAGCTGAGGATCTTGCTTTTCGATGGCGATGCTGGCCCTGGGGTCTGGCCAGGGGGAGGTATCCAGGATGTTGCCTTGGGCATCAAGCCGTTTGGCCACCACGCCTCCATAGCCCCAGGTGCCAATGAATCGAGGAAGGAAGATCGACTCCTGGCCGCTGTCCAGCACGTGCTGGCTCAAGGCCGGGCGTGAAGTCCAGCCCACCGTCCATACGGTCGTCGCGGTCGCCGTGGTCTGGCTCCACGTCACCGACGAAGAAGGCATGCAGACCAGCGCCGCGATGGCCGAGAGGGTGATCAGGTGCTTCATGGTGCTTCAGATGGCCGGTTGGCAGACACCGGTTCGCCGTCGGTACTGCGCTTGCAAGGTGACGAACGATCGAGCAGAGAGCCCGTTGGCTCGCACCGTGATGAGGTACCTGGCCACACAGGGCGCACCCGGCCCCATGGGCGTGACGCTTCCCTGGTACTCGATCAGGTATCGAGGGGACGCCGCCAGTGCCATCGTGGCGACCGCATCGGTCGGCGGTGAATAGGCTTGGGTGATGGTGGACTCTGGTAGCCAGGCGCTGGCCGGCAGTCCTCGCCAAGCCTCAGCCGCAGGAGAAGAGCGGCAGATGCCCTTCGTGCAGACGGCAGGAAAGCTCGACTCGAGCAACGGTGAAAAAAGAGCATCTTGATTGCTCTCGATCAGTGACTCCGCATGGCGCAAGGCAGCTTCTGCCGCCTGAAACGCCACTTGCCTGTCTCGTTCCTGATACGCCAGTTGTTCCTCAAGACCGACTGCCTGCAACATGGCAAAACTCAACGCGCTCACGAGCAGCATCAAGGCCAATCCCCAGACCATGACCGATCCCGCCTGGCGTTTGGCGAATCGCGTGATCCTTTTCATGAGCGGCTTTGCCTGACGGATACCGTGGCCGTGAACGCGCGGCGAAGGCGTCGGTCACCTGGCGTCACGAGCCGTCCGTCTGCGTCTTCATAGGGTTGCGGGCTCTCCGTCAGCCCGTCTTCGCCAGACTGCAGGCGCAGGTACACGCGAACACTGACCACATTGGCCCAGTTCGGCACCGCGGCAGGAGCCAATTGCAGCTCGGCGTTTCCGTCCCCGTCGTTGTCCAGGCCCAGCGTGAAGCGCAGGTCTTCTACCGATGGGACCAAGGGTTGGGTCGTGCCCAGTGCCGTGCATTGCAAAGAGGCCTGTCCCAGGCGCCATTGCTCGGTTTGGATGCTGGTCGCCTTCGACGAAACGCCCAGGCAGTTGGTTTGCGTGCCGTCGCTCAAGCCCCAGTACCGCAGACGGAGGGTGGAGGCCGAAGCGGTGCCGCTGCCACCAGGTCCGATCACCGCGCCGTCATGGAACGTGTCGTCGGCCGCGAAAGGGGCGCTTTCTGGGGTGCTGTCGTTCGGTCGAAAGCCTGCTTGGCGGATGGAACGCCCCAGGGCGAACAGCGCAAAACGGCCAGCGTCTTCCATGCGACTGAGTTCTTCCTGGACGCGGGCATTCAAGCGCTGGCGTGAAACGCCTTCGCTGATGCCCATCACCAGGAGCAGGCCGATGGCCAGACCCACCAACATTTCGATTGGGCCGAAGCCGGCCTGCGTGGACAGTGGGCGCATGCGATTCAAAGATTGGAGACCAAGCTGACGCTGGCGACTTGGCTCGAACCTGAGCCGGCAGGGGTGACAGTCCATTGCAGCAACACCTGTGCACGACCCTGTGGCGACACAGTGATCGCCGCCATGCCGGAGGGCAGTCGGGTCTGCAGTTGCGCCAACCAGGCGCCAAGTTCGCGCGTGGCCATGTCGGTGGAGTCGGGGGCCGGCGCCGGCGCCATCAGATCGCGGTTGAAAGCGCCCTGGCGGGCCAGCGGGGCTTGCGCGCGCATGCGCTCCATCATGTCGCTCGCCAATTGGGTGGCGACGGATTCGAGCGATAACAAGCCGCGCGCCCGTAACGCCGCCAGGTTGGCGGCACTCAAACCCAGGATGCCGACGCCCACGATCAGCAGCGTCAGCAGCACTTCGATGAGGGAGTAGCCCATTGCCTTCGACGGGGCCAGGGGTCGCCGGTTCAAGCGATTCACGATGGGGCTCAGCAAGTGGCTTGTTCGGGAAAGGTCATGGGGGCTGACACGGTCACTCGTCCGGTGGCGGCGATGACCACGTCGCGCCGGGAGTTGCCATCCAACAGGCAAAACGTGCCATTGCCCAGGCCTGTGCTGCCGATGGGGCGTCCGGTTGGGGTGAACGCCAGCCAGTCTCGGTAGGTGGCCGTGGGTTCGACGCGCACAGTCGGTCGGCCAGCCCCGATGCGCAGCAGGTGGTCGACGCCATCCAGCACACCAGGGCGATTGTTGCCGGTGTCGGCGTTGTCCAAGAAGGCAATCCAGCCCTGGTCCCAGCGCTCGCCATCGCAGTTGGGGCGTTCGCTGGTGAAACTCGTTGATCGGCAGACCGTTACCCGCGCGCCACGTCGGATGGCCTCGCTGCGGGCAAACAGCAGCAGTTGGCTCAGTTCATGGGCTTCAGACAAGGTTCTGTAGCGCGACAACAGACCCTGAAAGGGCGGGATCGCCAGTCCAAGGAGCACAACGGCCAGGGCCATGCCCATGATCAAGTCGATCGCGGAGAGGCCGGCTTGTGTGGCACGCAGACGCTGCCGCTTCGGGAATTGCGATGAAGCCATCCCCTGAGGGTAAGAAGTGGTTATTACATATGGCTAGTCAAGACGACAAGAGGCGTGATATCAGCATCGAAAGGTAATACTTAAATACGATTTTTCTGCGTCTTCAGCCTGGCCAGAATCCGCCAGTCGTCGCCCACCCGTTCCTGCGAATGGAATTGAAGCGGAAGCCCCTGAGAGACCCGCTCGAAAGGGCCAAGATTGGCGAGGTGCGCGCCTTGCCCCAGGATGACCGGGGCCAGGTAGAGCAATACCTCGTCCACCAGGCCCTCCCTCAGCAGCGAGCCGTTGAGCTTGTGGCCCGCCTCGACGTGAAGCTCGTTGATCTCTCGCTTGCCCAAGTCTTGCAACAGCGCCTGCAGATCCACCTTATTGCCGGCCCCAGGTCGAAGGATCAGGTCTGCGCCCGCGGCACGCAGGGCGTCTTCCTTGGCCGGGTCTGACACCGCGTGGTAGATCCAGACGGCGCGCTCTTGCCCACTCTTCAGTGCTTGGAACAGCCGCGCGTGAGGCGGTGTTTCCAGCCGGCTGTCCACAATCACCAAGGCGGGCTGGCGCGGCGTCTCCACCAGCCGCACGTCCAGCACGGGGTCGTCCTCCAGCACCGTGCCAATGCCGGTGAGGATGGCGCCTGCACGCTTGCGCCAAGCGTGGCCGTCGGTCCTGGCGGCTTCGCCCGTGATCCACTGGCTTTGGCCATTCGGCAAGGCCGTGATGCCGTCGAGTGAGGCGGCCATCTTCATCCGCACCCAGGGGATGCCGCGTTCCATGCGACTCAGAAAGCCGATGTTGAGCTCGCGCACTGAGCGGGCCGCCTCGCTCTCGGGCGGCAACAACTGCACCTGGATGCCGGCCTGGCGCATGCGCGCAATGCCCTGGCCCGCCACGAGGGGGTTGGGATCCTCCAGGGCCACCGTGACACTGCCCACCTGAGCTTCAATGAGCGCATCGCAACAAGGGGGGGTTCGGCCGTGGTGGGCACAGGGCTCCAGGCTGACCCACACGTGTGCCCCTTTGAGGTCGAGTCCCTCTTTCCGGGCCTTGGCCAGGGCAGATGCTTCGGCGTGAGGCCCCCCGGCCTGCAGGGTGTTTCCCGTGACGACCTGGCCATTTCGCGTTTGGATCCGGCAGGCCACGCGCGGATTGGGTTCAGACAAGCCGATGGAGGCCTCGGCGAGGCCCAACCATTCGGCTTGGGCGGGAAGGGGTAGGGCGGAGTGCAGGTCAGTCAATTCGCTGGTAGCGGTACAGGGGTTTGCGGTTGGCGCGCACGTTCGGGGTGACGCGTTTGGGCGAAATGGGCGTGGCGCCCGGGCCGCCGATGATGAAGGGCACGGCGCGTTGGGAGTCACCATCGCCGATCACCACCACCCCGCCCACCGGAGACGGCGGAATGCCCTCCGATTCAAACACAGTGACCACAGGTGCGTCCGCGAGAGCAGAACCGGTCTGGAAGTCGATCTGGTAGGCCCGGCCTGTGCCCAGGTTGCTGCACTGGTTGGTGCCAGTGGCCTTGGCCTGGTAGGTGTTGAAGTAAGTCACGCCGCCCAGGGTCAGCGGGGTGGTCACGACTTGCTCGTATGGTGTAGTGGTGGTGGAGAGGTTGCGGAACCAGCCTCTCTTCCCTGTGAGGGCAGTGGCGGCCAAGCTGGTCGAGTTGGTGACGTTGAGCAGCGTGGATGGCTCCGAGCCGTTTGTGTCGTAGCCCACCACTGGCGTGATGGAACTGACTTCCGTGAAGTTGTCGCGAATGCCGTAGAAGCGGTTTTTCACGCGCGCGGCCAACGACTCTGCCGAGGGCTTCTCCCGGTCACCGGTGCCCACGAGCACGGTGGCCTGGTTGCCGATCACCACCACGTTGGCCGAGTACAGGAACTTGCGGCGTTCGCTTTCGGCGGAGCCGCTTCCCCACTGGCCGACCGTGGCGATCTTGAAGACCTTCCAGGCCTGGACGCTGGAGACACCGCCCACTTTGTACGAGGCGTAGGAGGCCGTTGGGTCGCTGGTGTTGATGCGCCAGATGTTGCCGCGGGTGTCAACGGCGTAGATGAGGTCGGTGTACCCGTCCCCGTTGACGTCCACGGGCGTCACGTCGGCGGTGAAGCGGCCGGCAGAGCTGTCCAGTTCGTTGGTGGCCACGCCGATGAAGCGGTTGTGGGTGCTGGCTTCGGAGGAAGAGGGGCCCGACTGGGCGTCCAAGACGACGATGCCCTTGCCCTTGGAGACGCTGTCGCAGGCGGTGAGCGATTCGTTGTCTTCACACGAGTGGTAGCCCGCACCAAACACCACCAAGGGCTTGGTGAAGCCCTTGACACGAATCGCCACAGGGGTCGACCAGCTCTCGCCCATGTTGCTGTTGGTCGAGTCGTTGTAGCGCCAGAGCAGGGTGGGTTGGCCTGTCGTGGTGGTGGCTGTCGTGCTTGGCTTCTTGGTCACGTCGAAGGCATAGACCCCGCTGCCGCCGCGTCGCATCGTCGGGTAAATCCAGAGTTTGGAGATGGTGTCGCCCGAGCGCTCCTGGTAGCCACCAATGGAGCCGTCGAAGAAATAGGTCTTCGGCGTGGGCGTCGGTGATTGGTCTAGGTCGACGTTGGGGTAGGAAATCAACGGGCTGTTGGTGCGAACCCGTTCGATGTTGGCAAAGTGCTCTGGCGCCACGAAGGCCCACAGTTCATTGCCGTCTGTGTTGGCCTGGTTGCCGTTGACGGCGCGCAGGGTGCCATCACCGGCCCCATAAAACACCACGACATCGTTGCTGCTGCTGGTGCCGTAGTTCACGGCCAGCGGACGCGAGTGCACGACCTCTCCGTGAACGGTCGGTCGCATGGCAGTGGCGGACATGCCGTACTGGATGTTTTCGGTAGAGCCAATGTTGCGGTCGCCCACGTTGACGCCTCGAATCCAGCTGGCCAGTGTGGCGTTGGCCGTGTTTTGTTCGGTGTTGGGGAAATTGGTCAGCGAGGAGCAGTTCGTGGCCGACGTGCAGGTTCGCATGTTTCGGTCTGATGGGGCCACCGAGCGCAGGCGTTGGCCTGCACCACCGCGTTCCACGATGGGGCCATCTGGCAAGTCCGAGTAGGGCTTGACCGTCACGCCTGCCACGGTGGCCGTGGTGCAGGCATTGGCCTCGTTGTAGCCCGTGACGTTCTCCCAATAGGCGTTGGAGTCAGTGCTCCAGTAGCTCACGGCGCACTGCTGGATGAAGCCGGTGTTGGCCTCATCTACCGCTTGCTCACCATCGCGACCCACCAGCTTGAGCAAGCCGTTGTCCAGGGCGAAGCGGTACTGCTTCAGGTTGCCGGCCCAGCGCTGCTGAGCCTGTCCATCAGGGCGGAAGACACCCATGAAGACTTGGTTCAGGAAGGTGCCCTGGGCGTTCACGCTCACCGGCAGCGATGCACTGGTGAACACGCTGTCCACCGCGGCAATTTGGCTAAGGGTGCGCTTGAGCGCTTCTATCAAGGCGTAAAGGTCGCCGCCAACGGCAAAGTAGCGACCACCGCCGTTGTCGGCGATGGACTTGAGCAGTGTGGCCTGGGTCGTTCGCTCACTGGCACTACCACTGCCATCCGGGTTGAAAACGTCAATCGTGAACGTCTTGACGTTTTGAATTCCCGGCACGTCACTTACGTCTGTGTCACGCAGAAACTTTGCCCACTCGTCGGCAAAACGCACGTCGCTCTTGTCGGCGTTGAGCAATGGCTTGGGGTAAATCTGGGCGCCCGGGTTGTAGCCCAGGTTGGTCATCAGCGCATTGGTGGGCGGGGTGGCGTTGGTGTTGACCTGGTCCTCGGCGTTGGGGAACTTGTTGCCAATGAGGATGATGTAGTTGTTGCCGCAGGCGCCATCGGTGTCAATGGGTGAGCGGTAGGTGGTGCGGGCAGCGCCATCGGAGAAGGCCTGCTGGTCCTCCATGGCCGCATCCGACGCGGAGAACTTGGTGGAGTAGCGGGTAGGGCCGAAGGCCGTGGCCGACGTGGGGCTGCCCGCCGTGCCTGCGCGTGCCCCGGTCGGATTGGTCCATCCGCCGAAGTACTTGAAGGCTTCGAAGAAGGCCGAGCCATACTCGGCGCTGGAAGGCGCCTTGTAACTGGGTTCGTTGATGTTTTGGTCGATCCGTTCGAGTGACGAGCGCACACTAGCGCAATGCGTGCTGTCCAGATCGGCGACGCGCTGATGAATGTAGCCACCCGAGGCGCCGTTGGTGTTGGCCGTGCCGCCCTTGATCATCATGATGCCGGCGCGGAAGTTCAGGCGGTCGGTGTTGGTGTTGCAGGAGAGTTCATTGAGCACCAGCTTCAAGGCGCGCACTTCCACCTGGCCCTGGGTCAGGCTGCTGTCGGTGCCGAACACCGAGTCCACGTAGCTCCGGCAGGCGTTTGCGACGGTGGTGTCGGTGTAGGTGCTGCAGCGGTTGCGAACCGTGGTCTTGTTCCAGGCCTGGTTGTTGGCGGACCAGTTGGACGTGTTGTCCAGAAAAAAGAGCACGTTGGGTGCCGCCGCCCTGGCGTTGACGCCAGCGTAGATGTCGATGTCGGCCGACGAGGCGGGCAGGGCCAGGGTGGTCGCCAGCAACGCCGCGGCTAAAGGAAGGGGCTTTGTCGGGTGCATGGTTACCGTCCAGTTGGTCGTCAATCACAGTCGTCAAGGGCGTCGACACCGCGGCGCACCTCCACGCCTTGCCGAACCCTGATATTGGCCTCAAGCAGCTTTGGGTCGGCCACGGCAGCCTCTACCTCATAGAGGATGTTGGCGCAGAGTGAGTTGTCGTTAGGGGAGCCGGCGGCTGCAATGTCCACAATGGTCAGGGGGGTCGCCCCGCCGCCAAAACACACCGAGTCTTCGGCGGCCACGTATTGCACACCGCTGGCCTCCTTGATGAGTTCGGCGTTCTTGATGATCCGGCTGCGTTTGCATTCGAGGTTGGCCACCGTGACCACCATGGAGGTGGTGGCATCGTCGGTGCTCTTGTCGATGTTGCCCAGGTTCACCGCCACTTGTCTGCCAGTGCCGGTGAAGTTGTCATCCCACGTGCTCACTTCCGAGTTGAGCATGATGTCAAGCGCGTAGTTGGCGGACGACACGCCCTCGGTGCGCAGCTGCTCGTTGTTGACTACCAGGGTGTGGACGGTGGAGAGGCGATAGACCATCACGGTGATGAGCGTGATCAGCAGCAGCATGATCATGCCCACGAGCAAGTTGCCTCGCTGGGCGTGCGCAGGGCGCTGGCGGCGGTGGGAGGCAGACTGCTTCATGATTGGCGTTTGAGCGTCGGCGCCTCAAAGGGGATGAAGGTGTTGTAGACCCGGCGTTTGAGGTTGTCGGTGGTGCCTGGCTGGGTCTGGCGACTGGGGGAACTCGACAAGGCTTGGACACCCACCCGCAGGCCGATCACGTTGGTCCACTCCGCACCGGTCGGCGCTGGCTTGAATTCGTCGATGCTGCCGTCGGCGTTGCCGTCGATCCCGTAGCTGATTTGAAGGTCTTCAATGCCGTCCACCAACACCACCGGCGCCGGGTTGGTGCTGAGGCCGATTTCCTGGTAGCTGAGTTGGTTGTCAGCCGAGACGTAGTAAACGCGGCGGATGAGCTTGCGCCGCGGTGCCGTGCCTGCAGCGCTGCAGGTCTTGTTCTGCAGCGTGAACGTGCCAGACCCAGACCCTCCGGTGGCCAGTACAAAAGGGGTGGTGCCGTACTCCGTGCCGCACTCGCTGACTTGCAAGTAGGCAAAGTTGTTGCTCTCTGCCGCGCACCCGGTCTCGCCTACAGCGCAGGTGCTCACCCGCTGCACGAAGATCGCATCGGTGCCCGATTTTCGCGAAGCCAGGCAGGACGGCTTGGCGTCGGTGTCCAGCACGCCGAACACCGGCATGCCCAGCGAGTCGGTCCAGTCGGCAAGGGCGCTCGAGCAGAGTTTGCTGAGATCGAGCGTGTTCCCGGGAACCGCCACCAGCGTGCCGTAGAAACCGGTTAGGGCCAGTTCCCGTCCGAGCACGTCGGACGCGTAGCGGCCGTTCTCCATGACCTCGGCGCTCAGGTCGATTTCGCGACGGGCCGAGTTGCTGTTGATGAACACAGCCGTGAGCGCGGCCAGCAAGAGGAGGCTAACTGCCATGGCCACCATCAGTTCCACCAGCGTCAAGCCACGTTGGTGGTGCCGCCGGTGAGTGGTGGTTGGCTGTGCTTGCATGAAGGGCCTCATGGTGTGGTGGCCGCCAGTTGGGGCACGAGCACGCGCAAGGTCAGACCTCGGCGCAGGCCGTCAGCAAACCCCTGTCCGCCTCCGCTGAAACAGGTGGAAGCCAGCGAGGTCGCCGGCGGCTCGTTGGATGGCGCAATGCCCTGCCACACCACGACGACGTAGAAATCGGCCAAGGCGCCAGCCTGCGGCGTGGCCGGTCGGATCACACAACCCCTGGCCCCGATCATGCCGCCCAAGGTGCTGGTGCCAGCCAGCGAGGCGCCCCGCAGCGCGTCTCCCCAGGCGCACATGGCTGTTTCGGCTGCATTGGCCGGTGGCGTGGAGCAGGTGACGTTGCCATCGACGCCCACATAAACCGATCCGTCCGTTGAGCTCAATGCCGGATCAGCAAAGTTGGTGCGCAATGCACGGGATGCGCGCAGGACGCTCTCCATCTCGCGGGCCAGCGAGAGTGCTTGGCTGCGCTGGTAAGACTCCAGCTCAATGTTGGCGGCCCGGCTTTGAAGCCCGAACACGCCCAGGATGCCAATGGTGATCAGGGCAACTGTTACCAGCACCTCGATGAGAGAGAACCCTCGTGCACGGCCACGGGGAAGGGTGAGAGCCTTCATGTCGCACATGCTCCGCTTCGCGACGAGGTCTTGCCAGACGGGGTAATGGTGATGCAGCGCTTGTCGCTGGAAGACCCGTATTGCAGCTCGTAATTGCCTTCACCCGCAATCAGCCGACCGGTGCCATTGAAGGTAAAGGTGCGGGCAGCAGCATTGATGCCTTCAAACCCGGTTTCGCTGCGCACAGTTTGGCTGTTGATGACGATCGACCAGCCGTTGGAGATGTTGCTGATCGTGAAGCCCACGGAGGTGTTCCGCTTCAGGGCCTCGCTGCGCGCCAGCCAGACAGACTGGTTGACGGCCGAGGCGGCATTTGTGAGGCGCTGGTCCACGATCAGGCCGCGGAAGGACGGCGCCGCGATGGTGGCCAGGACGGCGATCACCACCATCGTGACCAGCAGTTCGATCAGTGTCAGACCGAACTGTGCTCGGCGAGGGCTGGCGATGGTGGAGTGGCCCAATTGCTTCATTTGCCCCAGTAGCCTGTCGCGTTGGGCAGCTTCGTGCCGTTGTTGGACAAAGTGATGTTTTGTTCCCCGCGCGCGGCCAGGCCTGGGGATGGTGTGGCCGTGGCCAGGAAATAAGGGGCAGGCGTACCCGATGGCGGGGTAATGGTCACCGAGAAGGTGTAGTCATTACGAATTTCTTGCGGGGCCTGGAACCGGATGGCGGTGAGGTCGGTGGTATAGGCGCGTTGGTCCAGCAGGTAGATTTGCTGGCGATTGGCCAGATCTTGCAGAGCGGTTTGGGCTGTCGCCCGTTTGCCCTTGCGCACGTAATCTGTGTAAGACGGGTAAGCGACGGCAGCGAGGATGCCAACAACGGCCACCGCGATCATGAGTTCAATCAGCGTGACGCCGCGTTGGCGGAAGGGGAGATTAATTCGGAGTGCGCCTAGCATTACTTGATGCTAAGTGGGGAGCTTCTATTTGTGACTGCCGCCGGTCTCGCTTGCGGGGCCGCCCGTCGAAGCTCAGTTTTCTGGATTGAATTCCTCAGGCTGAGAGGGGCAACGTGCCCTTTTCAATGGGCTTTCTCAGAGGCAAAACGCGTCGCTCAATCCGAAGATCAATTGATATTAAAGTGTTAATAAATTGATCAATCAGCGCTTCACTTCATCCACCAAGGCGCGGAAGTCATCAATGTCTTCAAAGCTTCGGTAAACGCTGGCGAACCGGATGTAGGCCACTTTGTCGAGCTTCTTGAGCTCTCGCATCACCATTTCACCCAGGCGGGTGGCGGGCACCTCGCGGCTACCGAGGTTGAGCAACTTTTCCTCGATGCGTTCGATGGCTGCGTCGACCTGCTCGGTGCTGACCGGGCGTTTGCGCAGGGCCAAAGCAAAGGAGGCGCGCAGCTTGGCTGGCACGTAGTCCATCCGCCGGCCATCCTTTTTCACCACGGCCGGGAAGCTGACCTCCGGCCTTTCGTAGGTGGTAAAGCGTTTCTCGCAATGACCGCACTGCCGGCGGCGGCGGATGAAGTCTGCGTCTTCGGAGACGCGCGTTTCCACGACCTGGGTTTCAAGGTGTCCGCAGAAAGGGCACTTCATGCGCGGTCGCCGGCGGCGGGCATCACTTATAGACCGGGAAGCGCGCGGTCAGGGCATTGACTTTGGCGCGCACGGCTTCGATATTGGCCGCGTCGCGCGGGTTGTCCAGCACGTCAGCGATGAGGTTGGCGGTCAGTCGGGCTTCTTCTTCCTTGAAGCCGCGGGTGGTCATGGCAGGGGTGCCGATGCGAACGCCGCTGGTGACCATGGGCTTTTCCGGGTCATTGGGAATGGCGTTCTTGTTGATGGTCATGTGGGCTTGGCCCAGCACGGCCTCGGCTTCCTTGCCGGTGATGCCTTTGGCGCGCAGGTCGACCAGCATCACGTGGCTTTCGGTGCGGCCGGACACGATGCGCAGGCCCCGCTCGGTGAGCGTCTGGGCAACGACCTGGGCGTTTTTCACGACCTGCTGTTGGTAGGCCTTGAACTCGGGCGTCAGGGCTTCCTTGAAGGCTACCGCTTTGGCCGCGATCACGTGCATCAGCGGGCCACCTTGCAGGCCGGGGAAGATGGCGCTGTTGATGGCCTTCTCGTGCTCGGCTTTCATCAGGATGATGCCGCCACGCGGGCCGCGCAGGCTCTTGTGGGTGGTGGAGGTGACCACGTCGGCGAAGGGCACCGGGTTGGGGTACACGCCCGCGGCGATCAGGCCAGCATAGTGGGCCATGTCCACCATGAAGATGGCGCCGATTTCCTTGGCGATCTTGGCGAAGCGCTCGAAATCGATGCGCAGGCTGTAGGCAGACGCACCGGCCACGATGAGCTTGGGCTTGTGCTCGCGCGCCTTGGCTTCCATGGCGTCGTAGTCGATCTCTTCCTGGGCGTTCAGGCCGTAGGAGACCACGTTGAACCACTTGCCAGACATGTTCAGCGGCATGCCGTGGGTGAGGTGACCCCCTTCGGCCAGGCTCATGCCCATGATGGTGTCGCCCGGCTTCAGGAAGGCGAGGAACACGGCTTCGTTGGCCGACGCACCGCAGTGGGGTTGCACGTTGGCCGCATCGGCGCCGAAAAGTTGCTTGACGCGGTCAATGGCCAGCTGCTCGGCGATGTCCACGTACTCGCAACCGCCGTAGTAACGCTTGCCCGGGTAGCCCTCGGCGTATTTGTTGGTGAGCTGGGTGCCTTGGGCGGCCATCACGGCTGGCGAGGCGTAGTTCTCGCTGGCGATCAGCTCGATGTGGTGTTCCTGGCGGGCGTTCTCGGCCTGGATGGCGGCGAACAGCTCGGGATCGGTTTGCTCAATGAGAATGTTGCGGTCGTACATGGCAGTCCTGTGAGACGTGAAACCTTGCGCGGTGACAAGGGCTGCCCAGGCGAACGGCGGGTCGCCCGGAGCGTGAGTCTGCCGGGCGGTACGCTTCCCAGTGGTTGTCCCGGCCAGTGTGCCGGGGGGCCACGTCAGCACCCAGTTGACCTGGGCGCCTATCGCCAGTTGCGTACGCGGCGAATTCTAGCCGAGCGGCCAACGGCCGCTCAGGAGTGGGCCAATGCCGCAGCGGGTCGCGTGGTGGCGCTGGGCACCACGGCCTCGATTTCTGCTCCAGGCGCTTGGGCCGGGTGAACCGGGGTGGACACGGGAATGACTGCGGGTGCCGGCATGGCCGTGCGCGGAACGGGCCTGCCCAGTGCCACGCTCTGAATGCGCAGGTGTTCGGCCATTACCTTGTTGATGTAACCGCTGCCATCGGTCGTCACTGCGCCCACATAGAGGCGCAGGCCACCTTCCACCGACCCTGCGCGGCGGATGGCGTCTTTCAGGACCTGAACCCCCACTCGCAGATTGGAAACGGGATCAAATGCGGCCAGCTGACCTCCGAAATCCTCGTATTTGTCGGTGTGCACTCGGGTGAGCACCTGCATCAACCCTTGGGCGCCCACTGGGCTTTGGGCGAAGGGGTTGAAGCGCGACTCCACCGCCATCACAGCCAGGATGAGCGTGGGGTCGAGGTTGACCTTCTCGCCCACGGTGAATGCCTCGGCCACCAGGGCGCCCAGCGGCTCGGGCGCCACGCGGTACTTGCGGCTGAGCCAGTAGGTCACCTTGGCCTGTTGTTCTGGCAGCTCGGCGGGCAGTGCAGCGGTCACCCGGTCCACCGCAGTGGGCTCAGGTTCGATATCGGCGGACCCAGCCACCGCCTCCTGGCGTTGCAGCAGCCAGCCCAGCAGTTGCTCTTCGGCCGTGGTTCGCAGGTCAGGGCGTGCACTGAGCACGACCACCGACATGGCGAGCAGCATGCCCAGCAGTGCCAGGCTGTTGTGGGTGATGTCGAAAAAGCCCCGGTACACGTCACCCAACGTGATCTTCAGGGACGCCATGGCGCGTGAGGCGCTCTTGTTCGGCGTGAATTGCATGGCAGACATGTGTCGCTCCTTTCATGGCGGATGAGACCCGGAGGTCGTGTTCCGTTGGATTGGGTCGCCATCGGCTCCGGTCGTTTGGTCGACGTCGGGGCCGAATTAGCCTCTAGCGGCAGCGTTCGGTCGGGCCCTTCCGGGCAAAACCGGCGGATAGTAGGGAGAGATAAATATCCAGTCAATGTTTTAGATGTCGTTTTTTATGAAAAAAAGTAATAAATAAAGGTGTCGTCAATGACATTGACATCGGGTTTCCCCAGGGGAAATGGCCCTTGCCTGGCTGTTTCTCCTGTGTGTCAAAAAGGCTGCCGTTTGTCGGTTGATGGCCGCCATTCGCGTTTGCCGCTAGAGCTTTTGGCGCGATCTCATCGCCCCTTGGTAGGCGATAAAAATTCCCCATGACCGTTCAGTCGCCACGTGGTTGCACCACCCGAGGCGCGGCATTAAGGTTGAGTCGCTGGTCTTCAGGACCAGCCTCAGCCGGTCAAGCGGTGACGCTGCTAACCGGCCTTTAATGGGGGCAATCTGTTGCCCCCTCGGCTGGTGGGACATCACCCTCCCACCGCCCGCCCGACGGCAAGTGCTTTAGCCCGCCGTCAACCCCGGCAAGCCTGGCTTGCCGGGGTTTCTTCATTTGGGAAGGGCACAGTGATTGGCGATACTCCTGCCCATGCGCCCCCAGACATCTCCCCTCATCACGCGGCTTTCATCCTGGCTCGCGCCCCGGCGTCGGCAATGGGGCCGACGCTTGGCGTGGGTCTCGGGGGGGCTGGTGGTTTTGTGGGCTTTGCTTGGCCTGGCCTTGCCCCCATTGCTCAAGTGGCAGGTGGAAAAGCAGGGCAGTGCGGCACTGGGGCGTGCCGTGTCGGTGGACAAGGTGTCGCTGACGCCTTGGTCGCTGGAAATGGTGGTGGAGGGGCTGCGGGTGGCCGATGCCAGTGGCCAAGGGGAGCAGCTGGGCTGGGACCGCCTCTATATAGATGCTGAGCTGCAGTCCCTGGTGCGCTTTGCGCCTGTGATGGACGCCATTCGGCTGGAAGGACTGCGCGTGGCGGTTCGCCACCTGGGCGAGGGACGCTACGACATTGATGACGTGCTGGAGCGCCTGCAGGCCAAGCCCTCGGCACCCGACGCCGAGCCCGCTCGATTTGCCTTGTTCAACCTGGAACTGGTGGGTGGTCAGGGCACTTTCATCGATGAGCCGCTGGGGCTGACCCATCGCGTGGATGGCGTGCACCTCACCGTGCCCTTTCTCAGCAACCTGGCCTCCAAACGCGAGGTGATCACCCAGCCGCGCCTGGCGTTCACCCTCAATGGCAGCCAGTTCGATTCGGCCCTTCAGACCACGCCTTTTGCCCAGAGTCACCACACCGAGGCCAGCCTGGACGTGCCCGCGCTGGATGTCTCGCCCTACTTGCCTTATTGGCCCAAAGCCTGGGGAGTCCGGCCGCAGGCTGGCACCTTGCACCTGTCGCTCAAGGTGCTGTTCGAGCAGGCCAACGACCCGGTGGTCGTGTTGTCTGGGGGCCTGGGTCTGTCTGGTCTGAAGGTGGCTCAGCGCTTGGATGGCCAAGAACAGGACTGGCTCGCCTGGGATCGCCTTGAGGTGGGCGTGCAGCGCTTCGAGCCCTTTGCCCGCGTGCTGACGCTGGACCATGTGCGCCTGCAGGGGCCTCGCTTGGGCCTGTCTCGTGACGCCAGCGGCCGCTTGAACGTTGAGCGCTTGCTGGCTACCCTCATGCCCACTCCTCGACCTGGAGCGCAGAAGGCCGCGCCCCCCAGTGCGTCGCCCTGGCGGGTGCAGTTGGCCGAGGTGTCGGTGCGCGCGGGCGTTGTCGATTGGCGAGACGCCACCACCCGCCCAGCGGCTGCCTTGACCCTGTCTGACGGAGAATTGAGTGGAGGCCCCTGGCGCTGGCCTGAAACGGCCCCGGCCCCCTTGAGCGTTCAGGCCCGCCTGAACGGCGCCCCGGTGTTGGCCAAGGGCGATGTGTCGGACCGCGAGGCCCGTTTGCGCGTGGAGGCCGGGCCTCTGCCTTTGTCGGCGGTGGGGCCCTATGTGAAAGAAGCGCTGGTGCCCGACCTTGAGGGCCGGGCCCAGGCGGCGTTCGATCTGGTCTGGCGGGCCCCCGCTGAGGGCCGCGCCATGGCCTTGACGCTCAGTGCGCTGCAAGCGCGTGTGGACGGCATGCGCCTGAGGTCGGGGCGCGAAGACCTGGCGCAGTGGGCGCGGCTGCAGGTGGACGACGCGGTGCTTGACCTGCCTGGCCGTCGCGTGGCCCTGGGAGCGGTGACGCTGGATGGCCTGAACCTGCCCGTGCAACGTGACGCCCAAGGGCGCTGGATGGCGGAGCGTTGGTTGCCGTCCGGGCGAGAGGCGGCGCAGGCCCGTCAAGCGACACCGACCGCCGCTCCCTGGTCGGTGCAAGTGGGCAAGCTGGCCGTGAACGGCGCGCGCCTGGCCTGGACCGACCGCCTGCCAGCCACGCCAGTGCAGTTGGTGCTCAGCGAGCTGAACCTGAGCGCGCAAGGCCTGCAGCCCATGGCGGCGCGGCAGGCGGATGTGCCCATCACCTTGCAAGCGCGGGTGGCGTCAGTGTCGGCCCGGCGGGCTGAGGCCGGACGCTTGTCGGTGAAAAGTGTGGTGCGCCTGCCTTCAGCGCAAGCCGGCTGGCGCTGGAGCGGCCAAGTGCAGGCCGAGCGCCTGCCGCTTCAGGCCGTGGAGCCCTATGTCAGCGAGCGCCTGAACCTGGACCTGCAGCGCGCAGACGCGAGCTTCCGGGGGCGGGTGGAGGCGTTCCAGCACAAGCGTGGCGTGGCGGTCTCGGTGGCCGGAGATGCGGTGCTGGACGATGTGCGTGCCAGCACCCTGTCGCCGGCCGAAGACCTGCTGCTGTGGAAATCGCTGCAGTTGCGGGGGGTGAACTTCAAACTGACGCCAGACGAGCCTCTTCGCCTGGCAGTGGCCGAGACGGTGCTGAGCGATTACTTCGCTCGGGTGATCGTGGCGGAGACGGGCCGCATCAACCTGCAAGACCTGGTGAAACCAGCGCCCGCAGGTGGCGCCGACACGAACCAGCAGCCCGCCACCGCCGGGCCGCCTCCCGATATTCGCTTCGGCCCGATCAGTCTGGTGAATGGCCGTGTGCTTTTCTCTGACCGCTTCATCCAGCCCAATTACTCGGCCAACCTGAACGAACTCTCTGGAGGGATAAGTGCCTTCTCCAGCCTGCCGGCAGCCGGTGAGCAAGCGCCAGCGCTGGCCGACCTGTCGCTGCGCGGCCGAGCAGAAGGCACCGCCGCCCTGGAAATCACCGGTCGTCTCAACCCGTTGGCCAGGCCGCTCGCGCTGGACGTGAAGGGGCGCGTGCGTGACCTGGAACTGCCTCCTTTGTCGCCCTATAGCGCCAAGTACGCCGGTTATGGCATCCAGAGGGGCAAGCTCAGCGTGGATGTGGCCTACCGCATCGAGCCCAGCGGACAGTTGACCGCGAGCAACCAGATCGTGCTCAACCAACTCACCTTTGGTGACCGCATTGAAGGCAGTCAGGCGCCCAACCTGCCGGTCAAGCTGGCGGTGGCCTTGTTGGCCGACCGAAACGGTGTGATCGACATCAACTTGCCCATCAGCGGCTCGATCAACGACCCTCAGTTCCGGCTGGGCCCCATCATCGTGCGCCTGGTGTTGAACCTGATCGGCAAGGCCATCACCTCGCCGTTTTCGCTGATTGCGTCTGCGTTCAGCGGCGGCCATGCAGAACAGGGCCTGGTGCCCTTCGAGGCCGGGCGTGCCGACTTGGGCGACGCCGCGCGTGAGCAACTCAATGCCGTGGCCAAGGCCCTGCAAGTCCGGCCCGCCCTGGTGCTGACCGTGGTGGGCCAGAGCGACCTGGAAGCCGAGCGCAACGCCTACCAGCGCGCCCGCCTGGACGAGCAAGTCAGGGCCGAGAAGCGGCGGGCACTTGCGCGCGCAGGGGGCGCCGTGCCCCAGCAAGTGACAGTGAGCACGGAGGAATACCCCGCCTTGCTGCGCGAGGTCTACCGCCGAGCTGACATTCCCAAACCACGCAACCTGCTGGGCATGGCCAAGGACATTCCCCAGGCAGAAATGGAAGCCTTGCTGCTGGCGGCCACGCCCGTGAGCGACAACGCCATGCGCGAACTGGCGGTGGCCAGGGCGGTGGCTGTCAAGGAGCACCTGGCCGAACAGAAGGTGCCCGAAGACCGTTTGTTTATCGGGGCGCCAGTGCTCAAGGCAGCCGATCAGGCCTGGGCACCAAGGGTCGAGCTGCAAATCGCTCCGCGCTAGGGCGTTACACCGGGGCAGACAGCGGCGACAATACGCGTTTTCGCCGGGCGCGACCGTGCAGGCCCGCACCGCCTGCCCACCGTGCCCGTCGTCTCCCCATTGCGCCCTTTTCAAGCCGCTGATCCTGCCGTGAACACGCCACCTGCCAAACCCGCCAACGCCTCCCATCCCCTCGACGCCGTCACCGGTGGCGCCTTCTCCGCGCCCACTTCTGGCGAGCGCGCCGCACGGCTGCGCGAGTGGCTGGCCACCGATCCTTCCGCCGAGTTGCTGGCCGAGGTCTACAAGGACATGGCCAACCGGGATCGCGGCGCTGCCAAGCCGGTGAAAGAAAAGCTGGACGAGATCAAGCGCCAGAAGACGCAAGAGCAGATCGCGGCCGACTGGGCGGAGAAGGCCCAGGCTTTGCTGGCGCAGTCCCGGCTGAACCTGGCCGACGCCCTGGCCTGGCAACGCGATGCGGCGCGCGCAGGTGCGCCCTTGTCGCGCGAGCCCCTGGCGGCCTTGCGCCAGTCGCTGGCCGAACGGGTGCGGGCCATTGAAGACCTGCAGCACGCCGTGCAAGTGGAGCGCGAGGCATCGGTGCTGCTGGCACAGCGCATCGAGGTGCTTTCGACCAAGCCCTGGCGCGAAGCCCAGCAGGCCGCCGATGCCCTGCGGGCCGACGTGGCGCAGTGGCAGCAACAGGCCCAGGGCCTGACCACCAATGAGCAGTGGGCCAGCGTCGAACCGAAGTTCCCGCCCATGCTCGACGCCTCTCGCCAGCAACTCCAATTGGTGTGGGACGCCTTCGAGGCAGCGCTCACCCAGGCGGTGGCCGCCGCCGAAGACCCACAGGCGGCGCTGCCTGCCGTGCCGGTGTGGGCCGATGAGCTGCGCGTGCAACGAGGCCAGGAGCCGCTGGCCGCCGCCGAACGTGCCGCCGCCGATACCCAAGCCCAGCAAGAGCGGGCCAAGCGGGTGGCCGCCGAACTCGACGCTGCTTTGACCGTGCTGGAAAAAGAACTCGCCGAAGGTCATGGCAAGGCCACCCCGAAAGCGTCGGCCGATGTGCGCGCCTTGCTCAAGGCCAATGCCCGCGTGATTTCTGCCGAACTGGAAGCGCGCGCCCATGCCGCGCTGGCCAAGGCCGGCGAACTCGAGGGCTGGCAGCGCTGGCGCGCCGACCAGATTCGCGAAGAACTCGTGGCCAAGGCTGAGGCCCTGGTGAAGGCGCCCGAAGGCCAGCGCCTGGGTGGACGCAAGATGCAGGAGACCCTGCGCGCCCTGCGTGAGCAGTGGAAGGCCACCGACCAGGGCGGTCAGCCCAACCACGCGCTGTGGAAGCGCTTCGACGAAGCGTGCAACGAGGCCCACAAGGTGGTGGAGGCCTGGCTGACCCAGGTGCGCGCGCAGAGCGAGGCCACCAAGGGTCAGCGCCTGGCCATCATCGAAGAACTTCGTGCGTGGACGGCCGCGAACGCCGAGAGCACCGACTGGAAGGGCCAGATCCGTGCGCTGCACGGCTTCTCCGAGCGCTGGCGCGAAGCGGGCCACCTGAGCGAAAAGGCGTTTGCCGACATCCAGCCGGTCTGGAAGGAGGCCATGCACGCGGCCCATGCTCGCCTGGAGGCCGCGCAGGCCGAGAGCACCGCACGCCGCCAGGCCCTGATTCAAGAGGCCCAGGCCCTGGGGGAGGCGCCTACCCTGCGCATCGACGCCATCAAGGCGCTGCAGCAGCGCTGGCAGGCCGAGGCCCACTCGGTGCCGCTGGACCGCAAGCACGAGCAAAAGCTGTGGGAAGCCTTCCGCGCCCCCCTGGACGCGGCGTTTTCTCGCAAGTCTGCCGAGCGCGAAAAGGCTGCCACCGCCCTGAGCGCGCACGACCAGCGCGTGCTGGACGCGGCGCGTGCCCTGGAGGCAGCGAGTGCCACGGGGGATGCTCAGCAGATTCGCGCCGCCATGTCAGCGCTTGAAGCCGCACTGGCCGCCGAGCCCGCGCCTCAGGGGCAGTCGGGCGAGGCCGCACCGGCTTCTGGCCCCGCCGCCGAGCCATCGGCCGATGCTGCAGCCGAAACACCCAGCCCCGCGCCGGCCGCGCCGGCTCGCAAGCTGGTGGCCATGCGTGGCGACGATCGCCCAGGCCAAAAGCGCGCCGAACCCGCTGCGCGCGATGCTCGCCGTGACGGTCGCCCCGGCCGCGATGGCCGGGATTCGCGCGACGGCCGCGACTTCCGTGATGCCCGTGGCCCCCGTGACGATCGCGCCCCGCGCGGGCCGCGTCTGGGCGATGTGGCTTTCCGCGCGCAGCGCCAAGCCATTGAAGCGGCACAGGCCAGTCTGCGCAAGCTGGCGGCCCAGGCCCACGGCGAGGTGCTGACCCAGCTCATGACCGCCTGGGAAGGCCGTGATGCCGAGCAATTGCCGTCGGCGCAGGCCCTGGGGTCGCGCTTGAACGCGGCTGACCGCGCCGCCTGGGGCAAGGCCTTGAGCCAGCCCGCGGCCGAGTTGCCTGCACAAGCCCTGTTGCGCCTGGAGATGGCGGCCGATGTGCCCACGCCGGCCGAACACCTGAGCGATCGCCGCTTGCTGCAGCTGCAGCTGCTCACCCAGCGCAACGCGCCCGCGCCCATCGACACCTGGGCGAAGGACGTCGCCGCCGTGTTGGCTGGTCGGCACGAGGCGGCCGCGGCGCGGCGCCTTCAGTCCGTGCTGAAGGTGCTGCTCAAGCGTTGAAGAACGCGTCGTAGAGGGCTCGCAGCGCCGGAAACGCCTGTTCAAAGCGCTGTGGGTTGACGAAGTAGGCCTCGCAGGTGACGGCAAAGAACTCGGCGGGGTCTTTGGCGGCGTAGTCGTCCAGCCAGGGGGGCTCGCCGCCGAAACGCTCGGCCATGCTCAGGGCTTCGCGAAAGCTGGCGTAGGCCTCTTGCATGGTGCGGCGCCAGCGTTCGGTGGCATCAAGCACCGTGGCGCAGCCCATGAAGCCGGCAAACAGCGGTGGCGCGCCGTCTGGGTGTTCGCCAAGGCGCATGCCGCGCATGTCGATCTTGTGCACGAACTCGTGGATCACCACGTTCGTGCCGCGCTCGGCCAGCGTGCCCGCCTGGGCCACGTCTTCCCAGCTCAACATCACCGGGCCGCGGTCCATGGCCTCGCCGGCGAGTGCTTCGGTGTAGCTGTGCACGACGCCGCTGGTGTCCGTCACGCGGCGCCGCGCCAGGGCGGCGCCAGGCTGCACCACGATGCCCACGAAGTCGTCGTACCAGGCCAGGGCTTGCAGCGGGTGCGGGCGATGGCGGCCATCGGTGCCGCGCATGCCCAGCAAGGGTCGGCAGGCCTGGGCCGCGATGGCCAGGGCCATTTCGTCGGTCACCGCAAGGCCGTGGGCGCCGTGAAACTCCTTCTCGGCCAGAAAGGCCGCCGACAGCGACTTCAGGCGCTGGCGATCGGGTTCATCCAGGCATGACAAGAAAGGGTAGTGCGCCAAGGTGCGTCGCCACAGCGCCTCGGGCACCTCGGGAATGGCTTGCCATGCGGGGGGCAGCCAGCTCTTGAAGGTTCTCCACATGCGGGGTCAGACCGCCGGCAGGTCCAGGCGTTCCAAGCCTTGCCCGCTCAGACGCAAGACTTGCAGCCGCGCGGGGCGGGCTGTGGCGTCCCAGTCGCTCAGCACCAGGCGGCGCAGGCCTTGGCCCAGGCTGTGTTCGGCGGGGCGGTGGGTGTGGCCGTGGATCAGGATTTCGGCTGAGGCCGCCTGCAGTTGCTGGCGAACGGTGGCATCGTCCAGATCGGCCCAGAGGCTGGGGTCCGGCCCCAACTGGCGCTTGCGCGCTTCGCTTTGGGCGCGCAATTGGCGGGCCACCGCCTGGCGCTCGGCGAGGGACCGGGCCAGGAAATCTTGTTGCCAAGCAGCGGTGCGCACCTGTTGCCGAAAGCGCTGGTAATCGGTGTCGGCCACGCACCAGGCGTCGCCGTGGCTGAGCAGGTAACGCTGGCCGTGCCAGACCAGCACGGTGGGGTCGGGCAAGGCTTGCATGCCCATCTCGCGCAGCCCGTCGGGGCCCAGCAGGAAATCGCGATTGCCCGCCATGAAGAAGAGGGCGGTGTGTGCGGAGAAGCGGCGCAGTGCGGCCGCGCAGGCGCGCCAGAACGGGGGTTCCGCATCGCCCGGTGCACTGGCGCCTTGGTCCAGCGCGTCGTCGCCGATCCAGACCTCGAAGAGGTCGCCAAGAACAAAGAGCGCGTCAGGTGCGGGTGCCCGCTGGAGGTAGCGCTCGAAGGCCTGCCAGGTGGCGGGCTCGCCGGATTGCAGGTGCAGGTCGGAGACGAAATCGATCACCCGCCAGTGATCGGGGGCCCGCCATTCGTTCGGGCCGGCATGAAGGGCGGGAGAGAGGTCCGGCATGAGAAAACGGAAGGGGCCCGAGGGCCCCTTGCATCAAAGCGCAACTGCCTTTTCGATGACCACGTCGGTCTTGGGCACGTCGGCGTGGAAGCCGCGGTTGCCCGTGGGCACGCCCTCGATCTGCTTGACGATCTCGGTGCCCGAGACCACCTTGCCGAAGACCGCGTAGCCCCAGCCCTGGGCGCTGGGCGCGGTGTGGTTGAGGAAGCCGTTGTTGGTGACGTTGATGAAGAACTGTGCCGTGGCCGAGTGCGGGTCGCTGGTGCGCGCCATGGCAATGGTGTAAACCTCGTTCTTCAGGCCGTTGTTGGCCTCGTTGTTGATCGGCTTGTCGGTGGGCTTCTGGCTCATGCCCGGCTCAAAGCCGCCGCCCTGGATCATGAAGCCCGGAATGACGCGGTGGAAGATGGTGTTGTTGTAGTGGCCCTTGTTCACGTACGACAGGAAGTTCTCGGTGGACAGGGGGGCTTTCTCGGCGTCGAGTTCGAGCGTGATCACGCCCATGCCGGCGATGTGCAATTCAACTTGGGGGTTGGCCATGGTCATTTCTCCAGAGTGGCTTTGAGGATGGTGATGGGGGTTTGGGGCACGTTCTGGAACATGCCCCGGTTGCCGGTGGGCACGGCGCGGATCTTGTCGACCACTTCGATGCCGCTGACCACGCGGCCAAACACGGTGTAGCCGTAGCCGTCGGGCTTGGGCGCGTTGAGGTTGTCGTTGTTCACCACGTTGATGAAAAACTGCGACGTGGCCGAGTTGGGGTTGGACGTGCGCGCCATCGCGATGGTGCCACGGTCATTCTTGAGCCCGTTGCTGGCCTCAAGGGGCACCGGGGCGCGGGTGGGCTTTTGCTGCAGGTCGGCGGTGAAGCCGCCGCCCTGGATCATGAAGTTGTCGATCACGCGGTGGAACACGGTGCCGTCGTAGTGCTGGTCGGCCACGTATTGGAGGAAGTTCTCCACCGTTTTGGGGGCCTTCGCGGGGTTGAGCTCCAGCACGATGTCGCCCAGGTTGGTGCTCAGGCGAACGCGCGGCGCCTTCTCGGGGGTGGCGGCGAGCAGGGGCAGGGCCAGCGTGGCGGAGGCGATGAAGGCCAGTGCCCGGCGGCGCAGCAGGTGGGGGGACATGTCAGATGACTCCTTCAAAAACAATGGACCAGCGGTCGTTTTCGCGCACCCAGTATTGGCGGCGAGTCTGGCCGCGCACCTGGCCAGCGGCGACTTCGCCGAAGGTCACGACCATGACGTCCTCGTGGTCGCGCCAGTGCAGCATGGACAACCCTTTGAGTTGGAGTTCGCGGGCCGGTTGTGTGGCCAACTCGGACTCCTGGCGAGCCCACCATTGGGCCAGATTGAGGCCTTGTTGCTGGAAACGAGCCGAATAAAGCCCTTTGAGCGTGTTCAGATCGCGCTCGCTGCGGCTGCGCCGCCAAGTCTCCAGGGCGGCCGCAAACGGCTCGCGCTTGGCGCTCAGTGCTGAGGGCTTTACCCAATCCAGCTGGGGTGCGATCACCACGGGCGTGCTGCGAATCTGCACCGTGTCGAGCAGTCGCTTCAGGTCGGGGTTGGACATCACCACGCAACCGTCTGATGCCTGCGGCGCACGGACGAACTGGTCGGACGGGGTGCCATGCAGCCAGATGCCGCTGCCGGTCTTGCCGCGCTGCACGTCCAGTGCGTTGGGGTAGTTCAGTGGCAGAGCGCCGGCGCCGTATAGGTCGGGCAGGCTGTCCGGGTCAAGGGTGCTGGTGATGTAGTACACGCCCAGCGGCGTGCGCTTGTCGCCCTCGGTGGTCTTGTCGATGCCGGCCAGACCCACCGAAATGTAGAAGTCGGCGATGAGGCGCAAGGCTGGGGCACCGCCCTCGCTGGTTCGCGAGACGTTCTCAAACAGGTACAGGCGCGAGCGCGAGGCGTCCACCGCGATGGCGTGCCGGCTTGAAGGCGCCAGCGCGACAAACGCCGACGGAACGGCGCCCTCCGGGGGGCGTTCCGCCAGGGCTTGCAACCGGCGATGGGACTCTTGGCGCAGGGCGGCCAGCTGATCACGGGCCGCGATGGCCTGTGTGTCGGCCACGTCGCCGAGTTGACGCACCGGACGGATTTGCAGGCTCAGCAGGTCGCCGTGCACCAATTGGGCCAACTGGAAGTTGGGGTGGTCTTGAACCAGGGTGGTCGATCGCGTGAGCGCCTCCTGTGTCTGGCCAGCGCCCAGGAGCCGGTAGATATCGATCAGCCGTGCCTCGGCGGGCGACACATTGGGCTTGAGGGCCTGCCAATGGCCCTCGTCCAGGCGAAGACGTGGGCTGATGGGCGAGCCGCTGGCCGAGGACGAATCGACCGCCGCCATCGCCCGCTCAATGATGCCGCGTCGTGGCAACGCGGCCCTGTCGGCGCCCGGTGAGTCGGCCTGAGGCAGATCACGGCGCCAGGCAGCCCAGGCCGTGAGCAGGCAAACCGCTGTCAGGCACACCGCCCCCAGCCGCCGCCAGGGCAGGGCGTTCAGGGCAGCAGGGAGCGCTTCGTGCCCCCGGTGGCGGCGACGCCCTTGAACCATCAACTGCCGGTGCTCTCGCGCACGATCAGCCAGCGGTTGCCGCTTTTGGCGAGGTCAAGGCGCTTGCGGCTGGTGATGTTCAGGCTGTCCGAGTTGTAGGCTTGGCGAAACTGGGCCGTGGCCTTGTCGCCATTCACATCAACTTTGAGGTCAGAGATCGTCACTGAAATGCTCTTGCGCGGCTCAATGCGCGAGCGGCGCTCGGCTTCCCAGGTCTTGCGATTTTGGCCATTGGGCGGGGAAAAGTCGGGGCCGTAGGCGCTCAGGTAGCCGTTCACGTCTTTGGATGACCAGGCCTTGGCCCAGGCGTCGATCGCGCTCTGCACTTCGCCCTGAGCGGCGCTGTAGGCGGGTGCGGCCACCGGCGCTGGCTCAGCCTTGGCCGCCAGCGCAGGGCTTGCACTGGCCTTGGCTGCGGAGGGGGCCAATACCGCTGAGGCGGGGCGCGCGGCAGCAGCAGGCCCGTTGAAAAGGTTGCGGATCAGGTTGAGCTTGGGCGGCACGGCGGTGTTGCCAGCGTCCAGTTGCAAGGCCTTGCTGTAGGCCTGGCTTGCCAGCTTGGCGTACACATCACCGAGGTTTTCGTGCGCAGTGGCGTAGCTGGGGTTGGTGCGAATGGCCATTTCCAGCGCGGCGCGGGCCTTGTCGAACTGACTGAGGTTGGCGTAGAGCACGGCCAGGTTGTTGTAGGGCTCAGGCAGTTCGGGAAAGTCTTCGGTGAGCTTGGTGAAGGTCACCAAGGCGTCCGAGGTCTTGCCGCTTTCCGTCTGGATCACCCCCTTCAGAAACCGCAACTGTGGGTCTTTGGGCTTGGCCGCCAGTGCTTGATCGGCCTTGATCAGGGCCTCGCTGTACTGGCCCGCGCGCAGCAGGCGATTGACCTCTGCTGCCTCATCACCCTGCGCCAGGGCAGGCAGAGTGAACAAGGTCATGGCGCAAGCGGTGGCGGTGGCCAGGTGGCGTACGTTCAGGGCAAAGGAGGCACGGCGCGCGGCCTGCGGGTTGATCACGGGGTGTTGCATGGAACCTCGGAGGGCGAACCGGGCCACCACTGGCCCGCGTGGCTGGGAATCGTAGCGCAGCGCCAGCGGCAATGCCGTGTCTGGGCGGGCTGGATATACTGGAGCATTGTACTTGAGGGGTCCGGGCTGATCGGCCTTGCCGAGCGGGCCTCCACGGGCCGCGCGCCATGCCCAGGGCTCCCGTTGTTCGCCCTTCCCATGTCCCTGAAGATCCACAACACCCTCACGCGGCGTCTTGAGCCGTTCGCGCCCCTTGAGCCCGGCCACGTGCGCATGTACGTGTGCGGCATGACGGTGTATGACTTGTGTCACCTCGGCCACGCCCGCGCCATGCTGGCCTTCGACGTGGTGCAGCGCTGGTTGAAGGCCAGTGGCTACCGCGTCACCTACGTGCGCAACGTCACCGACATCGACGACAAGATCATCGCCCGCGCCCTGAAGAACGGCGAGACCATCCAGTCGCTCACTGACCGCATGATCGACGCCCTGCACCAGGACGCCGACGCCCTGGGCATTGAGCGCCCCACGCACGAGCCCCGTGCCACCGAGTACGTGCCCGAGATGCTGGGCATCATCCGCCGACTTGAGGGCAAGGGCCTGGCCTACCGCAGCGACAACGGTGACGTGAACTACGCCGTGCGCAAATTCCCTGGGTACGGCAAGCTGTCGGGCAAGTCGCTTGACGAATTGCGCGCGGGTGAGCGCGTGGCCGTGAACGACGGCAAGCAAGACCCGCTGGACTTCGTGCTCTGGAAGGCCGCCAAGGCCGACGAGCCGAGCGAGGCCAAGTGGGACAGCGACTACGGCCCCGGCCGCCCCGGTTGGCACATTGAGTGCTCGGCCATGAGCTGCCAGATGCTGGGCGAGAGCTTCGACATCCACGGCGGTGGCGCTGACCTGCAATTCCCTCACCACGAGAACGAGATCGCCCAGAGCGAAGGCGCCACCGGTCAGCCGCTGGCGCGCTTCTGGATGCACAACGGCTTTGTGCGCGTGGACAACGAAAAGATGTCCAAGAGCCTGGGCAACTTCTTCACCATCCGCGAAGTGCTGCAGAAGTACGACGCCGAGACGGTGCGTTTCTTCGTCGTGCGAACCCATTACCGCAGCGCCCTGAACTACAGCGACGCTCACCTCGATGACGCTCGCGCGGCGCTCAAGCGCCTGTACACCGCGCTGGGCAATGGCCAGCAATGGCTCGCCAGCCACGCCAAGCCGGCTGTTCCCGTGCCCTTGGCCGAACTGGACCGCGCCGATGGCCTGGTGCAGCTGTTCATCGACGCGATGAACGACGATTTCAACACCCCTGAGGCCATGGGGCAGCTCTTCACGCTGGCCTCCGACATCAACGTGCTGGTGCAGGGCTTGCAGCAGGCGTCCGTTGATCCGGTGTGGGCCGGTGCCGCGTCCGCGTCGCTGGCGCACAAGGCGCAGGCGTTGTTGTCGCTGGGCGCGGTGCTGGGCCTCTTGCAGCAAGACCCGGTGGCCTACCTGCAAGGCGGTGGGGCGGCACAGGGGTTGGACGAAGCGGCCATCAAGGCCCAGATCGAGGCGCGTGCCGCGGCCAAAAAAGCCAAGAACTTCGCCGAGGCTGACCGCATTCGGCAGGCGCTGCTGGAGCAGGGGGTCGTACTCAAGGACGGCCCAGCCGGCACCACCTGGGAGCGTGCCTGATGGTGGGTGTGGTGTTGCCCGAGTTCGGGCCCGATGCGCCGGCTTATTGGCAGGACGCTTGTCGCCATCTGGTCAAGCGTGACCGCGTGATGAAGAAGCTCATCCCCCAGCACGCAGGCGTGTGCCTGCAGTCGCGCGGGGACGCTTTCGTCACGCTGGCGCGCAGCATCGTGGGACAGCAAATCTCGGTGAAGGCCGCGCAGTCGGTGTGGGAGCGCTTCGCGGCGCTGCCGCGCAAGATGACGCCCCAGCACGTGCTCAAGCTCAAAGTGGACGACATGCGAGCCAGTGGCTTGTCGGCCCGCAAGGTGGAGTACCTAGTGGACCTGGCGCTGCACTTCGCCAACGACCAGGTGCACGTGAAGCAGTGGGAATCGATGGACGATGAGGCCATCATTGCCGAGCTGGTGGCCATTCGTGGCATTGGTCGCTGGACGGCCGAGATGTTCCTGATTTTTCACCTCATGCGCCCCAACGTGCTTCCCCTGGATGACGTGGGCCTTCAGCACGGCATCAGCCGCGCCTACTTCTCGGGCGAGCCAGTGAGCCGCAGCGAGATCCGCGAGGTGGCCGCTTCATGGGCCCCTTACTGCAGCGTTGCCACTTGGTATATTTGGCGGTCGCTGGATCCGGTGCCGGTGAACTACTGAGTCACCGACGTCGTTGGCATAAACAAGAGCACAGGAGTCCACCTTGGCCAAAAAGAATTTTCTCGATTTCGAGCAGCCCATTGCCGAGCTCGAAAGCAAGATCGAGGAACTGCGTTACGTGCAGAGCGAGTCGGCGGTCGACATCTCGGAAGAAATTGAGCAACTCGCCGGCAAGAGCCTTCAACTGACGAAGGACATCTACAGCAACCTCACCCCGTGGCAGATCACCAAGATCGCCCGCCACCCCGATCGGCCCTACACGCTTGACTACGTGCGCGACATCTTCACGCACTTCGTCGAGCTGCACGGCGACCGCCATTTCGCCGACGACCTGTCCATCGTCGGTGGCCTGGCTCGCTTCAATGGCATGCCCTGCATGATCATTGGCCACCAGAAAGGTCGCGACACCAAAGAGCGTGGCCTGCGCAACTTCGGCATGACCAAGCCCGAGGGCTACCGCAAGGCCCTGCGCCTGATGAAGCTGGCCGAGAAGTTCAAGCTGCCGGTGTTCACCTTTGTGGACACCCCGGGCGCTTATCCGGGCATCGATGCCGAGGAGCGCGGGCAATCGGAGGCCATCGGCCGCAACATCTTCGAGATGGCCCAGCTGGAGGTGCCCATCATCTCCACCATCATTGGCGAGGGTGGCTCCGGTGGCGCGCTGGCCATTTCGGTGGCCGATCAGGTGCTGATGTTGCAGTACTCGGTGTACTCGGTGATCAGCCCCGAAGGTTGCGCCTCCATTCTGTGGAAGACCAGCGAGCGCGCCAGCGACGCCGCCGAGGCCCTGGGCATCACGGCTCACCGCCTCAAGGCCCTGGGTCTGGTCGACAAGATCGTCAACGAGCCGGTGGGTGGCGCCCATCGCGACCACAAGCAGATGGCGGCTTTCCTCAAGCGCGCATTGAACGACGCCTGGCGCCAGGTAGCCGACCTCAAGGTTAAGGAACTGCTGGAGCGCCGCCATGCCCGCCTGGACGGTTATGGCCGCTTCACCGACACCAAGGCCGAGGCCAAAGACAAGCGCTGAGGCGCTGCAGCGCATGGCCGATCCTGCCGCGCAGGCATTGGCCGCCTGGTCCCTCCGCCACCCCTTGGCCGTCGACGGCCTGATTGGGGTGGCCCTCAGTGGTGGGGCCGATTCCACCGCCTTGGTTCACGCTGCCCAGGCGCAATGGCCAGGGCGGGTGGTCGCCCTGCATGTGCACCATGGCTTGCAGGCCGCCGCCGATGGCTTTGAGGCCCATGTGCGCGCCACCTGCGAGTCGCTGGGCGTGCCGCTTCGTGTGGCCCACGTGGACGCCCGCGCTCAACCGGGCCAAAGCCCGGAGGATGCGGCTCGCCTGACCCGCTATGCCGCGCTGGCCGGCATGGCCGCCGACCTGCAGGTGGTGCTGTTGGGGCAGCACCTTGGTGACCAGGCCGAGACGGTGCTGCTGGCCCTCAGCCGTGGGGCCGGCTTGCCCGGGCTGGCCGCCATGCCCGACGCGTTCGAGCGCCATGGCGTGCGGTTTGCCCGGCCGTTGTTGTCGGTGTCAGCCGAACGCCTGCGAGAGTCGCTGAAGGAGCGCGGGTTGGCTTGGGTGGACGACCCCACCAACACAGATCTGCGCTTCACGCGCAACCGCTTGCGCCAACGCCTGCTGCCACTGTGGCTGGAGCTGTTTCCGCACGGTGCCCAGGCACTCGCTCGCACTGCCTCGCACGCAGCGCAGGCCCAGCAACTGCTGGACGACCTGGCCCGCCTTGACCTTGAGGCCCTGGGGCAGCCGCCCAGGCTCAAGGCCCTGCAGGCTTTGAGCCGAGAGCGCCAGGGCAATGCCCTGCGGTACTGGTTGCGTCAAGCCCATGGCGTGCTGCCCAGCGCGGCGCAACTCGAGGAATTGCTGGACCAGGTGCAGGCTTGTCGCACGCGTGGCCATGGCCTCCGGCTGAAAGTGGGGCCAGGCCTGCTGCTGCGCGACGGCGAGAGCCTGCGGTACACCCCCTCGGTATAATCCCGAGGTTTTGCCCGGTTTCGGCTGGGCACCCGGCCCCACGCGGCCTTTTCAGCACCCACCCATCCCGATGGCCTTGATTGTTCACAAGTACGGCGGCACCTCCATGGGGTCGACCGAGCGCATTCGCAACGTTGCACGTCGCGTGGCCAAATGGCACCGTGCCGGCCACCAAATGGTCGTGGTGCCCAGCGCCATGAGCGGCGAAACCAACCGCCTGCTGGGCCTGGCCAAGGAAGTGGCGCCCGAGAAGCCGGGCAAGGCCTATTCCCGCGAACTCGACATGCTGGCCTCTACTGGCGAGCAAGCCTCGTCGGCCCTGCTGGCCATTGCCCTGCAGGCCGAAGGCCTGGAGGCCGTGAGCTACGCCGGCTGGCAAGTGCCGATCAAGACCAACGACGCCTACACCAAGGCCCGCATCGAGTCGATCGACGACGAGCGCATTCGCGCTGATTTGGCTGCCGGCAAGGTGGTCATCGTCACCGGCTTTCAGGGCGTTGACCCGGCCGGCAACATCACCACGCTGGGCCGTGGCGGCAGCGACACCTCGGCCGTGGCCGTGGCCGCCGCGCTCAAGGCGGCAGAGTGCCTGATCTACACCGACGTGGACGGCGTGTACACCACCGATCCCCGCGTGGTGCCCGAGGCCCGCCGCCTGCTTCGCGTGAGCTTTGAAGAGATGCTGGAGATGGCCAGCATGGGCAGCAAGGTGCTGCAGATCCGCTCGGTGGAATTCGCCGGCAAGTACAAGGTGCCGCTGCGTGTGCTCTCCAGCTTCACGCCCTGGGACATCGACCTGAACGAAGAAGCCAGCTCTGGCACCCTGATCACTTTTGAGGAAGACGAAACCATGGAACAAGCCGTCGTTTCCGGCATTGCGTTCAACCGCGACGAGGCCAAGATCTCTGTGCTGGGCGTGCCCGACAAGCCTGGCATTGCCGCCCAGATTCTGGGTGCGGTGGCCGACGCCAACATCGAAGTTGACGTGATCATTCAGAACGTGAGCAAAGACGGCAAGACCGACTTCAGCTTCACCGTTAACCGCAACGAATACCAGAAAACCATGGACTTGCTGAAGTCCAAGGTGGTGCCGGCGCTGGGTGCGGCCGATGTGGTGGGCGACGTGCGCATCTGCAAGGTGAGCATCGTGGGCATTGGCATGCGCAGCCACGTTGGCGTGGCCAGCCGCATGTTCCGTTGCCTGAGCACCGAGGGCATCAACATCCAGATGATCTCCACCTCCGAGATCAAGACCTCGGTCGTGATCGACGAGAAGTACATGGAGCTGGCCGTGCGCGCGCTGCACCGCGAGTTTGACCTGGACCAGGACGCCGACGCGATCAAGGCCTGATCCACCGCCGCCAAAAGGCCCCAATTTTTGAGGCATAATACGCGTCTTCTGGAGTGATGACCGAGTGGCCGAAGGTGCTCCCCTGCTAAGGGAGTATGGGGTGTAGAGCCTCATCGAGGGTTCGAATCCCTCTCACTCCGCCAGTAAGTCTAGGGCTCCCGCAGTGCGGGGGCCCTTTTACTTTTCGGAGCCCCATTTCTCGCGGGCTTCCAGCCGGGCCCAGTATCTCTGCTGGCTCTCCCCGGGCAGCTTTTCCCCTTCTTTTCTCGACGCATTCTCTGTGGACGCTTTTGGCCAGTGGGGCTTTTGCCTTTTCGGCCGAACCGCACCAAAGAAGACGGGGCGCCTTGGCGCCCCGTTTGTTTTCCTGACCCTCTGGCCTGTTCAGCTCATACCCAGTGCCTGACGCTGCTCGTCCCAGGCCATGGGCAGCGGCATGGCCTGCATCAGCTTTGAGGCATTCAGGTCGGCCGGATGATCCCCCGTTGCAATGGCCTGGGTGATATCAGGGGCCAAGAGCGCCAGGTGCACCATGCGCGTGACATAGCCTGGCGAGACCTTCTCCTGCTGCGCAATTTCCCCGATGCCTTGGCCCTGGAATGTCAGCCGCTGCAGCCACTCTCGTGCCTTGCTCATCAGACTGATCAGGGTCTGATCCGGCTCACGCGCAGGAGAAGCATCGGGTCCGCCAATCACCAAGCGAACCGCCATGCCGCAGCGCTTACGCTGCGCCGGCACTGTGATCTCGACGAACTCGTTGGCTGTCCCTGGCTTCACGATGCCGGACCCCACCAGATCCACGGCAATACGAATCGAGTTCGGTCCCACCTCGACCGCCTCAACGCATTGGCCAAGGTGATCCCGGGCGTTTTGAGCCAGTGCCACCGCCAATTGCTTGGCCGCAGCAATTGCACCGCTGGCTGCGCGCGCGTCGGCCCAGCCCACGGCATCCACCACCTGCTTCTGATCAGAGGCCCAGTTCATGACCGCTTTCACCACCACCTGTTCGATCTCGTTGGCCGGCAGCCGGATCGGCTCGCCTGGGTCCTCGACCGGGGTCACGTAGTAACGGTATCGCTTGTTGCCCTTGCGCGTGTGTGACGGAATCAGTCGCCGCCCAGTTTCATCGACGAGCTTGCCGCTCAGAAGACTGGGATTCGCCGCATGGGACTTGGACTTGTGCCCGTTTCGGTTAGCCTCCAGGCGCTCCTGCACTGCTTTCCACAGGCCCTCGTCAATGATGGGTGGATGCTGTCCAGGATGAACCTCACCCTTGTGCACCATCAGGCCGATGTAGACCGGGTTGCTGAGGATGCGATACAGGTGGCCGCGACTGAATGCCTTGTTGCCTCCGAAGCCCTCGCGCTTGTGATCACGCTCAGGGGTGAGCCAGCCACGGGCCTGCAGTTCTTCGCTGAGCTGGCGCACGCCATTTAGCTTGAGGTACAGCTCAAAGATCTCGCGGATCCGGCTGGCGTGGGGCTCTTCTGGCTCCAACGTTCGTCCCTTGGCTTGGTACCCCACCGGAACCAGTACTCCCATCCAGAGGCCCTTGCGCTTGGACGCGGCAATCTTGTCCCGGATCCGTTCGCCGGTCACCTCGCGCTCGAACTGCGCAAACGACAGCAACACGTTGAGGGTGAGCCGCCCCATGGAAGTTGTGGTGTTGAACTGCTGGGTCACTGAGACAAAGGAAACCCCCTTGGCGTCAAACAACTCCACCAGTTTGGCAAAGTCGGCCAGCGAGCGGGTCAGGCGGTCAACCTTGTAGACCACGATCACCTTGATTTTGCCGGCCTCAATGTCGGCAATCAGGCGCTGCAGGGCGGGGCGCTCTACATTGCCGCCCGAGAAGCCGCCATCATCGTAGGCGGTCGGCAGTAAGGTCCAGCCCAGGCTCTTCTGGCTCAGCACAAAAGCCTCGCATGCCTCGCGCTGAGCGTGCAGGGAATTGAAGCCCTGCTCCAGCCCCTCCTCGGACGACTTACGCGTGTAGATGGCGCAGGCCAAAGCCGGCACCTGCGCAGAGCCGGAGAATGAAAAACCAGCTTTCTTCAGCATCAGCGGCGCACTCCGAAGAAAGCAGGTCCTGACCAAGGGGTGCCAGTGATGGCACGTGCTACGGCGCTCAGGCTCGTATAAGTCTTGCCTTGGTGCTCAAAGCCCTTGGACAAGACGAGCACCTCATGGGTGTGGCCTTGCCATTCGCGAAGAAGGCGCGTGCCCGCTGTCAGCGATGCGGTACGGCGAGCACCAGGGGGGCGCAGGGCGAGATTCAGGTGATCCGCGCTCTTGGGAGCACCCGCCTTGCGGCCAACGGCTTCATCTTGAACGTGCCAGGCCAGTACCCGGCGAAGCAAGGCAACTTGCACGTGGGCGGGCGGTTCACGGTCGAACAGCGATTGCCATCGTTGCACGAGGGCAGGGCGGTCGGCGCTGATGATCTGATCGAGCGTGTTCATGGGGCCACGTCCTCCACGATGCGGTAGACGCGCACACCGTCGATGGGTCGTTGCTGCACGTCCAAACCCAAGCGCTTGCGCAGCGAGCCGCTGATCATGCCGCGCACGGTGTGGGGCTGCCAGCCGGTGAGGGCGATCATCTGCGCCATGGTGGCGCCCGGATTGGAGCGCAACAGGGCCACGAGTTGGGCTTGTTTGCTTTGGCTCGGGCGAGAGGAGGGCTCGGTCACTGCCGCCGCGGACTCGGAGGACGCGGGCAGTACCGGGGCAGCCGACGAAGCCTTGGATCTGCCGGTGGCTGTCTTGGCTCCAGAGGGCTTGGGATTGGAGGTGGGCTTTCGCGTGGAGGTGTTGGGCTTCCTCGCGGAAGATTTGGTCGCGACTGTTTTGAGTTTCGATGGCGTAGAGGCGTTGCGTTTCATTTCTTGCTCCCGTGCCAAAAGGGCACGGCGGCAGTAACGCTCTACTTCGCGAGCCGATCAACTACTTCGCCAGGTGGCCGTGTCATTTGGTCATGATCCGCGTTTATGGCTTGCTACCCAGGTGATGGTGTTGCATGGGGTGCAAGGGGTAGCGAGTTCGAATTCCGCCACGCCGACCAGTGATACGAAAGCCCGGTACCGAAAGGTATCGGGCTTTTTCGTTTCTGCTCACCCCGAAGCTTGAAAAACCACATATAAATCAATGGGTTGCGTTCGGTTTTGAAGTGATGTCTGTATTTCGATACCTATGGTTGAAATTTCTGCCATTGGTCCTGAGTGGTCTCCACTATGCGACAAAACTGCGACAAAGCCGTCTGTTGCAGTCAGCAAGCAAGGCCGCCGTAGAGCGGCGGCTGTGGCGGTGGAATTCGTTGCGTGAAGCTAGGCGACGCGCTGCGCCATGGCGAACGGACTGTGAAGTAAGGCTCGGGCCACATCATCACGTTGCGGTAGGACGACAAGACATGACTGACCGCGAACCTGGCTATCGCAGCCGGCCGGGAAGAGATCAGAGAGGGAAAACGTGGCGGAACAGGGCGAGAACACGCGAGCCACTATCTATTTTAGCCAACGGTCAACGAGGTCGCGTAACTTGTAATCGGTACATCTGGCACCGATGGCGTTTGCGCAACTCTGCACCTATTAGACTTCAAGTTACAACCAATACACAGGGTCGAACGCCCATGACACTCCAACAGTCCTGTAAGCCACGCGCATCCGTTTTTGCTGCCGACCGTCGAGCCACCGTGCTCAGCCTCGACACCTTCCTGAAGGGAAAGGTTCATGGGGGAGAGTTTTTTGACGAAAACTACTTCACCAATGGCATGTTGACCCTGGTTGACAGGGCGTTTCGGCACCTTTCTGGCAGTGGCGCTGGATCGTCGGTCTTTCTGCTCTCCCAAGCTATGGGCGGGGGTAAGACCCACAGCATGATCGGCCTTGGGTTGTTGGCCCGCGATCCGGACCTTCGCCGTCGCGTGCTGGGTGACAAGGACCCTGCGCCCAAGCTCGGCCGGTGTCGAGTGGTGGGTTTCAACGGTCGCAGTACCGATTCCCCGGGCGGCATCTGGGGCTCCATCGCAGAGCAGCTTGGAAAGGCTGACCAGTTCGCGCGTTACGTAGCGCCGTTGCTCAGCGCACCCGGTCCCGAAGCGTGGAAACAACTGCTCGGCGGCGACCCGCTGGTACTCTTTCTCGACGAGTTGCCGCCCTACCTTGAATACGCGGTAGCTGTGCCTGTCGGCAATGGGGACCTGGGGGTGGTCACCACCACAGCGCTGGCAAACCTGTTCGTCGCCGTTGCCGAGATGGATAACGTCTGCTTGGTGCTTTCCGACCTGGCGGGGACCAACTTCAGCATTGGGCAAGCCAACCTCCAGGCGGCGTTTGACCGCGCGGTGCAGGGCATCACGTCGGAGTCGCGACGCATTGCCGTCCCCATCACTCCAGTCAACCCCAACGGCGACGAGCTCTATCACATCCTCCGCAAGCGCCTGTTTGAATCCGTTGCACCGGACACTGAGATTGCTCGGGTTGCGGCAGCGTATCGCGACGCGCTTCGCGAAGCTGGACGCATGAATCTCACGTCCACGACGCCAGAGTCTTTGTTCACCCGCGTACTCGACGCCTACCCTTTTCACCCAGACTTGCGGGAACTGGTGGGCAAATTCAAGGAGAACGAGGGCTTCCAGCAAACCCGGGGGGTCATCCGGCTGATGCAGATGGTGGTGGCCGATCTTTGGAAGTCAGAAAAGGCTGCAACCAAGGACTTGATCGCTCCGTACGACATCGATCTTTCCGTTGATGAAATCGCATCGGAAATTCGCACCATCAACCCGTCGCTGAGTGAGGCCATTGCGCATGACATTTCCCACGGCGGAGATTCTGAGGTGGAGCAGATCGACCTTGCGAATGGCAACAGCGATGCCTCCGACGCTGCGCGTCTGATCCTCGTCGCATCACTGTCCACGACGCCGGGTGCCATTCATGGTTTGCGCGAATACCAGCTCGTTGACTGTCTGCAGAGCCCGGGGCGAGACCTGTCGACCTTCAAGGCCAACGTGCTGGACAAGCTGGCCACGAGGGCTTGGTATCTGCACAACTCAGCCGATGGCCGGCTCTATTTCAAGAACCAGCAAAATCTTGCAGCCAAGCTCCGGTCTACTGCACTTTCATTGCATGCCGAAACGGTTGACCGCATGCTGCGTGAGCACCTGGAAGAGCACTTCTCCGCCAGCATGCGCGACTGCTTTCAGACCGTCAAGGTGCTTCCTCCCCCAGACGAAGTGCAAGTGGAGCAAGAGCGCACCACCTTGGTTATCGTGCGTCCGGGTGGCCAAGCCAACCAGTTGCCCATTTCCGCTGACTGGCAGGCATGGTGGGCTCAGCAGCAGTACAAAAACCGGGTGTTGTTCCTGACCGGCTCGCGCGATACCTTTCAAAAGGTGATCGACGCAGCTCGACAGACGCGAGCGCTGCAGAGCATTGAAGACGAACTGCAGTCAGAGGGAACACCGGCCGAAGATCCTCAGTGGCGGGCGCTAGACGCGTTGCGGGATCGCATCGCGTTGCAGTTCAATGCGTCGCTCAAGGAAGCGTTTGACCAGGTCGTGTACCCCTCGATCAACTCGGCACTGCGGGCCACCGGTATCGACCTCGCTTTTGCCGGTAACCAAAGTGGCGAAGCCACTATCCGCAAGACGTTGGAGGGCGCTCAGAAATTCACCACCAAGATTGACGACGACAGTTTCAGATCGCGCGCGGAAAGCCGGCTTTTTGGTTCGCCCGATACCAAGGTGGTCCTCTGGTCCGACTTCAAGCGCAACGCGGCGGTCAACACCAACTGGCCACTCCACAAGCCATCGGCGCTTGATGAACTGAAAGCGGAGTGCATTCTCCGGGGGCTGTGGCGTGAAGAGGGCAATCACGTCCGTAGGGGACCGTTCCCTCCGCCTTCACCATCGGTGGAGATTCGCGAGCTTTCCGTCGATGAGGACGGGGATGGTCGCACCTACTTGAAGATTGAGCCGCTTCACGCCCCCGCCGTGGTCTACGAAACGGGTGACTCTGATCCAACGCCATCGTCCAGCCCTGTGCCGACGCCGGCCAAATTTGAAGCGACTGCGCTGCGCTATCGGTTCCTAGCCATGGACCCAGCCGATCTCACCCGGCTGAGCCCCGTCAAAGAGTGGACGGCAAAGCTACGGCTCAAACACCAGTTGCACAACCGCGGCGATCATTTCGAGGTGGAACTGCGTGCTTTGCCAAAAGCCAACGGTCTGGACATTCGCTACACCACCGATGGTTCGGCACCGACCACCGTCGGGGCTGCAACCTACAGTGGTTCATTCAGGGTGCCGGCTGGCAGTCGTGTCGTATGTGCCGTTGCCGTTGCGGGGGCACTGGGTATTAGTTCTGAAATTGTTCGGATCGCCATTCCTCAGCCAGGTAACGAGGGCCCAAAACTCAATCCCCGTATACCTGCACGATGGAACCACCGTCTCAAGCTGGACGACTCGGCAGCGGTGTGGGACTTCATTCGGCGGCTGGACGAAGCATCTTCCGTCGTGGCCTACGATCTGGAGCTGACCGCGGAAAGCGGGGATGGACTGCAACACGTGGAGTATTCAGGTGCAGTGGATGGCGGTTACGTTGCTGAGAACATCAGGCTGGCGGCGGAAAAACTTCAAGACCTTGTGGGCGCTGGAACGCTGCGCATGACGGTCGGGTCCCTGGGCTTCCAGACCGGCCAGGCCTTGCTCGATTGGCTCAAGGTCAGTGGTCAACCTTTCGACTTTTCTAAGGTGGTGCAGTAACCCATGGCGCGCGTCTCCGCAACACCACAGCGAAAGGTTGTCGGCCTGGGGTTTTTGCCCGACGAGGCACGGCATGGCTTTTTGATCGACATACCAAAAGGCGCAGGCCAGAGTGATCTCGTCTGCATCTCGGAGCACCGGGGTGCCGATTTGGACCAGTTGGGGGCGCGTGTGATGGCGCAGCCGGCTCCCGGAGACCCATCTCTGAGGGTGCTGATTGACCGCCATCGGTGGCTAATCTTGGCGCCGGCGTTTTGGGATGAGGCCAACCGGCGTCTGCGCGCAAACGGCTTACCTTACAGCAAGTTTTTGAAGAATCCCGCCAAACCCGTGCCTGTCCACCCATCCCTTGGCAAAGAGCTGTGTGTGTTGTGCTGGGCGGTTGAAGATGCGCCACCACACGACATACCGAACGCTTTGCGCAACTGGGAAGCCCTGGCTCCCGAAGAACGCTGGTGGCTTTACACCATGACGGTGGCCACCACGGGCCAGGCCATGCAGAAAGGTGTTGGCTGGCGCATGGCGCTGCGCTCCGCCCTGGCAGACAACCCGTTCGTGAAGGGTGAAGGCCTCTCACCTCGCGCAAGGCGCGAGCTGCTTGGTCATTCTCAGCTTTCCCTCAGCCTTTAATTTGTAAGCCGCATGCCAGCATTTATTGAAACGCAGTTCCCCATCGCGCGCCTGTCGGCAGAAGCGTACAAAGAGCGCAAGGCCAACAACGGGCAAACGCTTACTCGCTTGGGCAAGTGGTGGGGCCGCAAGCCCTTGGTTTTGGTACGTGCCAGCATTTTGGGCATGCTGATGCCTGCAAGCAACGATCCCAAAAAAGACCGAGAGATATTTCTCAAAGTTTTGACGATGGACGACCAGGGTACTTGGGAGCGCTGCAAAGACTTTTCTTCATCGGTTCCATGGCGCACTGAAGACGGCCCCAGCCGCTCCCTGTTTGACGCTATGTCCTACGCAGAACGCATCGCCTACTGCGACCGGCCTGAAAACGTGGAAGGCCCCAGCGAGGCTGCGTGGGTTGATATCAATGAGCACCTGGGCACGACCGCATCTAATTTGTCGGAACTTATCGAGCAACTGGGGCAACGCACCTTCGGTCATACCCCTCGCGTGGGCGACAGCTTTTGTGGTGGGGGTTCCATTCCTTTTGAGGCTGCGCGTATCGGCTGTGAGGCCTTTGGCTCAGACCTCAACCCCGTGGCGGGGCTGCTCACTTGGGCCAGCCTGAACCTGTTGGGCGGTGGTCAGGCCGTGCAAGAGGAGGTGATGCGCGTGCAGGCCGCTGTTTTGGCGGCTGCCGACCAACAAGTTACCGAGTGGGGCATTGAACACAACGATCAAGGAGAGCGCGCTGATGCCTATCTGTATTGCGTGGAAGTGAAGCCCGAAGGGTGTGACTATTTCATTCCGCTGGCACCAAGTTGGTTGATTGGTGAAAAATCCAAGGTGGTGGCCCGATGGAAACGAGTAGAGGGCTCAGACCGACTACAGCCGGAAATAGCTGTTGTGTCGGATGCGGAGCTGAAGCTCTTCAAAGAAAAAAAGGGCGCTACGGTGACTGATAGCCGTGTGATGGATCCTTTTGATCCCAGCCGTTCCTGGTCAGTGGAAGCGCTACGTGGTCCCGATGGCTTGCGTCGCTGGACCAATGACGATGTTGAGCCGCGTGCGGGCGATGTGTTTCAGGAGCGACTGTATTGCGTACGCTGGGTCAAAACGGTCATCAAAAACGGCAAACCCAAGGAAGTTCGCCGGTACGCTGCGCCCGATGCAAGTGACTTGGCGCGAGAAGCAAAGGTCCTTGCACTACTGCGCGACCGATTTGTAGACTGGCTGTTGATTCACCGTACAAACTGAGCCAGTGTTCACGCCGAATATTGAGCCACTAGTTTTAAGGATGTTTTGTCAGTTGGTTGTGGATAAGTCTAACGGCTGGGTCGTTTGATCGGCTCCTTTCT
>Ga0255127_1000085_pt1 | contig 48367 bp, 48 predicted proteins | sample Law_Miss_RepB_8d_FD_188555 | JGI IMG/M metagenome (GOLD analysis project Ga0255127, IMG submission 188555) | Freshwater microbial communities from St. Lawrence River, New York, United States - Law_Miss_RepB_8d | ecosystem: Environmental > Aquatic > Freshwater > River | place: USA: New York...
CCCCCACCGAGTTTGCCCCCGGCCTCGCCATTCAAGGTTTCACCGCCCCCCTGTCACTGTCCCAGTTCAAACTGATCGCGTTTGACATGGACTCCACGCTCATCAGCATCGAGTGCATTGATGAGATCGCCGATGCCGTGGGCCGCAAGGCCGAGGTGGCGGCCATCACCGAAGCGGCCATGCGCGGCGAGATCACCGACTTCAAGGACAGCCTGCGCCGCCGCTTGGCGCTGCTCAAGGGCGTGACGCTGGCCGACATGGAGCGCGTCTACACCGAACGCCTGAAGATCAACCCCGGCGCAGCCGAACTGATCGCCGTCTGTCAGAAGGCAGGCATGAAGGTGCTGCTGGTGTCGGGTGGTTTCACTTTCTTCGCGGACCGCGTCAAAGACCGTCTGAACATCGACTTTGCCCGATCCAACCGACTGGAAATCAGCGGCGGCGAACTCACGGGCGGCCTGGTCATGCAAAGTTGGGGCGACATTTGCGACGGCGCCGAGAAGCGCCGTACCCTGCTGGAAGTGGCTTCGTTGCTGGGCATTGAGCAGCACGAATGCATCGCCATGGGCGATGGCACCAACGACCTGCCGATGATGGGTGCAGCTGGCCTGTCGGTGGCCTACCACGCCAAACCCAAAGTGCGTGAGCAGGCGATGGTCGCTATTCAAGAAGGCGGACTCGATCGGCTGCTGGAAGTCGTGAAGCCCTGAATGGGGTTTTTCGTGTCGAGGCTGAAGCCGCCGACCTGTCTGGAATGGCGCAATGGGCGCAGCAGATCCTTCAAACCGTTGTGGTCGATCTCCTGCATGAGTTGCAGCAAGCGGCCGATCTCGCCTTTCGGGAAGCCCTCGCGCGCAAACCAGTTGAGGTAATTGCCAGGCAAGTCAGCGATCAGCACACCCTTGTGCTTGCCAAAGGGCATGGGCGTGTTGACGAGTTTGAGCAGGTCTTCGGCTTGCATGCCTGCACCCTCAAGCCCCGCCCCACAGCCATTCACGCACGCGTGCATGGAAGGCCTCCGGCCGCGAGACCATGACCCAATGCCCGCAGGGCAGGCCTTGCACCGCACTGCCGGCCGTAGCGGCGACTTGCGCCAACCATCGGGAAGAATGGAACATGAAGGGCTTGCGCTCGCCATAGACAAACAGCAGCGGCATCGGTAATTTGATCTGAGCCGCGCCCTTGAACCCACCCGCCGTGCCGAACCATTGCATGGCGTAGGGGTAGTTCATCTTGTGGGTGATGCGCTCTGGCTCGGTTGGGCAGCGTAGCCAGCGTGCCATGGCGCGTGTCATGCGGGTGCCCAGACTGCCGCCGATCTGCCAAGCCAGAGCCAGCCAGACCTGGTAGCCCATGACAGACAGCTTTTCCCTCCAGCCCCATTCGCGCAGCAAGGCGCCCGAGTTGTGGTCGCCCACGTCCACCGCCACCACGCGGGCCACACGCTCGGGGTGGCGCATGGCAAATTCATAACCCAACACGCAGCCCCAGTCGTGCAGCATCAGGGTCACGGGGCGTTCAGGGCTGATGCGGTCCACGATCTGGCGCAGCAGCTGACACATGTCGTCAAGACTCGTGGCCGAAGGACCTGTTTCAAAACCGGGCAAGGTCAGGCGCGCACAGATAGCGCGGTCCTGCAGCGCGGCCACGGTGCCGTCCCACAGGGCGCGGGTATCGGGCCAACCGTGCAGCATGAGGATGACTTCGTCACCCTCACCTTGCAGCCAGACCTCGGTGCCGTTGACCTCGATGCACAGCTCGGTGCGCATTTCGGTGCCTGTAGCCACGGCTCAGAGCGCTTTGGCCAGACGCGCCACGCCTTCGAGGATCTTGTCTTCACCCACGGTGGCAAAACTCAGGCGGAAGGTGGCGTGGTCGGGGTTGGCGCAGAAAAACGGTGTGCCCGGTACAAAGGCCACACCCTGCTCGATGGCGCGTTTGGCGTACACGTTGCCGTCGTTCACCTTGCCACCTGCGCCCGTCAGGCGCGCCCAGACGAACAGGCCGCCCTGAGGCTGGACAAACTCAACCGCATCCCCCAATTCCTTGCGCAGCGCATCGCCCATGGTTTGGGCACGTTGGGCGTAGACGGCACGCACCTTGTCCAGCGTGGCGGGCATGCGACCTGCTTTCAGATATTGCGCCGCCGTGGCCTGGGCAAAGGTGCTGGTGTGTGCGTCGCTGAACTGCTTGCACATCGTGGCTTTGCCCAGCAATTCGGCGGGTGCGATCATCCAACCCACGCGCAGGCCGGGCGACAGCACTTTGGACAGCGAGCCGCAATGCACCAGCAGCTCGCGGCTGCCGGGCACCGAGGCGCTCATGGCCAGCAGGCTGGGCGGTGGGGCCTCACCAAAATACAAATCGCCATAAGGGTCGTCTTCGACGATCAGGGTCTGGTGTTTGACCGCCATCTCCAGCACCTGTTGGCGGCGCTCGGCGCTGAGCAAGGCACCGCTCGGGTTGCCAAAGGTCGGGATCAGGTAGACGAATTTCGGCTTGTGCTCCGCGATCAGTTTTTCCAGCTCGTCGGTTTTCACACCATGACCGTCCACCGGGGCGCTGATGAGCTCGGCACCATACAAACGGAAGCACTGGATGGTGGCCAGAAAGGTCGGGCCCTCCACGATCACCTTGTCGCCGGGGCTGATCATGGTTTTGCCAATCAAATCCAGCGCCTGCTGGCTGCCCGTGGTCACGATCAGCTGATCAGGCGCCACATCTTTGGCACCCTTTTGCCCCATGAAGTGGGCCAGTTGCTCGCGCAACGGCCCAAAGCCTTCGGTCGCGCCATATTGCAGGGCCGCACCGGGGTCTTGCGTCAAGGCAGCGTTGCTGGCTTCACGGATGCCGTCCACGTCAAACATGGCACTGTCGGGAAAGCCGCCTGCAAAGCTGATGATGCCGGGCTTGCCCAAAAGCTTGAAAAGCTCGCGGATGGCGGAGGTTTCGACGTTGTTCAGGCGGTCGGCAAATTGCAAAGGCATGGTGTATCTTCCCGTGTTGACTTGGCCCACATTTTGCCAACATCCGGACACCCCATGAAACCCGCACAGATCGAATCCTTCTTTGCCACCCTGCAAGCCGCCAATCCCATGCCCGTGACCGAGCTGGAATACACCAGCGTATTCGAGCTGCTGGCCGCCGTGCTGCTGTCGGCCCAGGCCACCGATGTGGGCGTGAACAAAGCCACGCGACGTCTGTTTCCGGTGGCGGGTACGCCGCAAAAGATTCTGGATTTGGGTCTGGCGGGGCTGGAGGGCTACATCAAGACCATTGGCCTGTACCGCAGCAAGGCCAAACACCTGATGGAAACCTGCCGGATTTTGGTAGAGCAACATGGTGGCCAGGTGCCACGCACGCGCGAAGCGCTGGAGGCCCTGCCCGGCGTGGGCCGCAAAACCGCCAACGTGGTGCTGAACTCGGCGTTTGGCGAAGCGACCATGGCGGTCGACACGCACATCTTTCGCCTCGGCAACCGCACGGGCCTGGCCCCAGGCAAAACGCCTTTAGAGGTGGAGCAAAAGCTGCTCAAACGCATCCCGGCCAAGTACCTGGTCGATGCACACCACTGGCTGATCCTGCATGGGCGCTATGTGTGCCAGGCCCGCAAACCCCTGTGCGGGCAGTGCGCCGTGGCAGCGTATTGCGATTTCAAGCCCAAGACTGCTTGACACGCCTTCAAAGTGCATCCTTTGGAATGCATTTCAAAGCCAGTCTTCACTCTGCACGCAGGTAAAATCAAAGGCTTCTGACCTGCACAGGCAGCCCCCGAGGAATGGCTTTTGCCGCCCTCCTCTCCAGAGCCATCGGCTCTGATTTTTTTTCCGATCCAGAACCCAACCGCCCATGACGCGAGCCTTGCCGCGTGCCCACATCAACAGTTCCCGCTTGACGCATTTTCTGACCGAAAACGCCATGCTCGATGCTGTCCAGCCCCCTCAGAATGTCGGGCAACAACTGGGCGACTGGCTGAACTTTCGCCAGGCCATTGCCTTGCACGGCGTGCTCCACCCCGAGCCCTCTCAGGGACACGACACGCCCGCCCACTTGCGACGCGCCGCCGTCATGAGCGCTGACGCACTGCGTCGGCATGTCGAGAAGGTGCGCGCCCAGTTGGAGCAATCCATCCAGCAAGGTGCGCCCACCGGCTCAGGCCTGGCACGCATCGACATGCCGCCCCCCACACTCGACGAGCCGCTGGAGGTCAAAACCGCTTATGAGCCCTACCGCCGCTTTCACGCGGCGCATCAGCGGCAAATGGAAACCAGCCTGCAGAGCTTGCGATCGCAGCTGCGTGGGCAACTGGGCAAATGCCCGGGCCCGCTGCAGCAGCTGGCCACACTCGATGCGGCGTTTGAAAACATCCTGGGTGAACGCGAAACCATGCTGCTGGGCAAGGTGGCCAAACTCCTCGAGAAGCGCTTTGCGCAAGCGCTCAAACAACACATCAAGCAACAAGCCGAAGCCCGCGCCATGGTCACCACCGAGGCAGACCACACCGTCAGCACAGCCGTGCCCCCGGGCAGCTGGCTCATGGCTTTTCGGCAAACCCTTCGCACAGCCTTGCTGGCCGAGTTGGACACGCGCCTGCAACCCGCGCTCGGACTTTTAGAAGCTTTTGAATCCCAAAACCCACAAGAACAATGAAACGCTATTCCTTTCCCATCGCCTTCTTCCTTGGCGCCCTGGCGGTCGTCTGGGTGGCGGCCGCTGTGGCCACTTCGCACCCGCTGGTTCTGGGCATGGCCGCCGTGATAGGCGCGGTCTATGTCTTGGGTGCGCTGGAGCTTCGCGAATACCGCGCCGCCACATCAGCGCTGAGCCAAGCCCTGGGCCAGATTCCGCAAGACCTGCAAAACCTCAACGACTGGCTGATCACCCTGCCCTCGGGTTTGCACAACCCGGTGCGGCAGCGCGTGGAAGGTGAACGCGCAGGCCTGCCGGGCCCGGCCCTCACGCCTTATCTGGTGGGCCTGTTGGTCATGCTGGGCATGCTGGGCACCTTTTTGGGCATGGTGGTCACGCTCAATGGCGCGGTCTTTGCGCTGGAAGGCTCCAGCAGCGTGGCGGGCATTCGCGCTGCGTTTTCCGAACCCATCAAGGGCCTGGGCCTGGCGTTTGGCACCTCGGTGGCGGGTGTGGCCACCTCGGCCATGCTGGGCCTGATGAGCAGCCTGGCCCGGCGCGAGCGCGCACTGGCGGGCCAGTTGCTGGACACGCACATCGCCACCACCTTGCGCGGCTTTTCGCTCACGCACCAGCGACAGGAAACCTTCAAGGCTTTGCAGCAGCAGGCGCAGGCCTTGCCTCAGGTGGTGCAGCAACTGCAAACCTTGATGGCCCAAATGGCGCAAACCAGCCAGCACCTCAATGAGCAACTGCTGGCCAACCAGCAAAGCTTTCACCAGGAAGTGCACACCGCCTACACCGGCCTGGCGCAATCGGTGAACCAGTCGCTGCGCACCAGTCTGAGCCAGAGCATGCAAGTGGCCAGTGACGGCATTCGCCCCCTGGTGCAAGCCACCATGGCGCAATTGGCCGAGCAAGCGCAAAGCCTGAATGCGCAACTGCTGCACACCACGCAGCAGCGGTTGGGCGAACTCAACGCCCAATTCAGCACCACCGCCCAAGGCCTGGCGCAAAGCCACAGCACGGCCCTGAGCCGGCACGAAGCCGCCAGCGCCGACATCGTGGCGCGCATGGGCCAGACGCTGGAGGGCTTCAACCAGACCTTTGCGCAACGCGCTGAAGGGCTGTTGGCCACGGTCAACAACGCCTACGCCGAACAACATGCGCTGCAAAGCCGCGCCGACCAGCAGCGACTGGACGCTTGGCAAGCCTCGCTGCAAACCATGGCCGCTGCGCTGGGCGAACAATGGCATGCCGCAGGCTCGCAGACGCTGGCCCAGCAGCAAGCCATTTGCGACACGCTGAACCAGACCGCGCAAAACATCAGCACCCACACGCAAGCGCAAGCCACGCAGACCTTGGCCGAAGTCACCCGCCTCATGGCCAGCAGCGAAGAGCTGGTGCGTGCGCGCATCGCCTCTGAAGCGCAATGGGCAGCCCAACACACCCAGCAAGCCCAGGCGCTGAGCGCCATGCTGCGCACCGAACTGTCGGCGCTGCGCGATGCAGAAGACGCACGCGGCCAAGCCGCTGTGGCCCGACTGGGCGAATTGCAGACCGCCGTGACTGCACACCTGAGCACACTGGGCACGGCACTGGAAGAGCCGATCACCCGCCTGATCGAGACCGCCTCCGAAGCGCCCAAAGCCGCCGCCGAAGTCATTGGCCAGTTGCGCCAGGAAATCTCGGTCAGCGTGGCGCGTGACAACGCCTTGCTGGACGAGCGAACCCGCATTCTGCAAACGCTCAGCACCTTGCTGGACGCGATCCACCATGCGTCCACAGAGCAACGCAGCGTGATCGACAGCCTGGTCAGTTCCTCTGCCGCCACCTTGAAACAGGCCAACAGCCAATTCATCGAACAGGTGAGCAGCGAATCGGCCAAGCTGGGCGACATTGCCGCGCAGGTCACGGCCAGCGCGGTGGACGTGGCCAGCCTGGGCGAGGCCTTTGGTTTTGCGGTGCGCACGTTCACAGAAACCAACGACAAGCTCATGGCCCATTTGCAGCGCCTTGAGCAGGCCATGGACAAGTCCATGACGCGCAGCGACGAGCAGCTGGCCTATTACGTGGCGCAGGCCCGCGAAATCATCGACCTGAGCATCAGCTCGCAAAAAGACGTGCTGGACAGCTTGCAAAGCCGCGCCGCCATGGCCACCGAAGGAGCCGTCTGATGCGGGAGCACGACGCCGACGTCGAATCCACCGCACCGACCTGGATCTCGTTTGCTGACCTGATGACCGGTCTGCTGGGGGCCTTTGTGCTGCTGCTGGTGGGCGTGATGGCGGCCCAGCTGGACATGGCGTCGAAGCTCGAAGACGAGGTGCACAAGCGTCAGGTGGAAGAGCAAAAACGCTTGTCACTGGAGCAGGCCCTGGCCATACCGCTGGCCAGCGGACGCATCACGCTCAACAACGGCCGCATCGGCATCAGCGGCAAGCTCCTGTTCGAGCTGAACTCCGACAAGCTCGAACCTGAAGGCCGCAAGTTGCTCAAAAGCTTGGTGGTGCCACTGCGCAGTTATCTGCAAACACGCAACGAAATGCTGATGGTCAGCGGCTTCACCGACGACCAGTCCATCAAGAGCCGCAACCGCCAATTCGAAGACAACTGGGAGCTGTCAGCCCAACGCGCCTTGACGGTCACGCGCACCCTGATCGAAGAAGGCATGCCTTCGTCCATGCTGTTTGCCGCTGCTTTTGGCCAGGAGCAAGCGCTGGTGGCCAACACCAGCGAACAAAACCGTGCCCAGAACCGCCGGGTGGAAATCGCGCCTGTGCCTAAAACGGCTCACAACACCCAGACCACCCGCCAACCATGAATCCGGTCACGGTGCAGTCCGATATCGAGGCCTTGCAGCTGTCACTGCAGGCGCGTGGTGCGGCCCAATGGGACGCAGTGGGCTGGCATTACCTGCAGGTGCTGGCCGAACGCAGCCACGCGCAGTCCGGTGCGGCACAAAGCTTGCTGCACGACAAGCTGCTGCAGGCCCTGCAAAACTTCAAGTCGCGCATGGATGCGGCGCCCCGTCTGCAGCACAACCCTGAGCACAGCCGCTCAACGCCCTCGCCGCTGGCCACGTTGCTGAACGACATCGCCCAACAAGCCGCGCCAACGCAGACGGATAAACCCTCGAACTGGCGACCGGAAAGCCCATGTGTTCAGCAGTTTCGCCAACAACTGGGCAAGCTCCGTGTCCAGAAGCAAGTCTCTCAGGCCATCGCCCAGGCCCCGCAAAATGCAGGCCCGATCAACTCGCACATGCTGGTGCTGCGTTCGCTGGGCCTGATGCGCGACATTTCACCGGACTACCTGAGCCGGTTCATGGGCTACATCGACACCTTGCTGTGTCTGGATGAAGCCGGTCAAGGCAAAGCAGCGCCTAAAAAAACGACCAGCGGCAAGCCTGAAAAGTAAATGGCCATCCGCAGCGGATGGCCATCCGATGCGCACCTGACGCCCTGCTGCCCGGGCCTTTCCTGACCAGGGTCGGATCAGGCCACCACTTCGGGCGCTGGAAAACCATTGCGCCCCGGGAACTCGGGCGCCAGGGCGCGCGCATTGGGCATCTTGACCCACAGGCGCAGCATCTTGCGGTTGAGTTCGTGCACGCCGTGGTCTTCGAACTCGTTGCGCGAGTGCAGCACCGCGTAATTGTTCGCAAACTGCAGGTCACCGGGCTCCAGCATCATGCTCAGGCGAAAGTCTTCGCGATGCATGATCTCGTCAAACAAGTCCAGCGCTTCGATCTCGACTTGGGACAGCGGCAGCTGGCGCACTTCGTGACCCAGCTCGATGTATTGGCGCAAATAGCGGCAGCTGAGCTTGCCTTGGTGGTGACTGAAAATGGGCGACAGGCTGGGCAGGTCTTCGCACAGGTGCGAAAAATACCAGGTGCGGTAATACAAGCCCAGGTATTCGGGGTGCTTGTGCAAAATCTCGTTGTAGATCGCCGCCACGCTCACCAAAGAACTCAAACCGCCCTGCTTGGCCTTGCGGATGCACAAAAGCCCCACCACGTCGGACGGGTCCGAGTGGTAAGGCAGGTACAGATTGGTTTCGTAAACGCGGGTGGTTTTCTTCGTCACATCACCCACATTCATCACCAGCCCCAGCAAATCACCCTTGGGGTTTTGGCGAACGGGCGTGCCCATGTGCAGGCCTATGCCGTAATAAATGATCTGGATGTCTTCTTCGCTGTAGCGGTGAATGGGCAATCCGCGCAACACCAAAAAACCGCGCCCGTTTTCCAGCTCGTCGCTGTGCTGTTTCAAATTCAGCACATCGTCCACCAAGGGGAAATCGTCCTTGCCGAAATCCGGAAAACGCAGGCCGCGCGCCTTCACATGGGCCAAGGCGGCATCCAGCGCGGCAATCGCCTCAGGGGACAACACATGCAGCCAGGACGTGTCGCCCGCCATGTCAGCACCTTTCCAAACGGCAGGGCCGGAGATCGGGGAGGTCATCATCACGCTCATGTCTGTTCTCCGAGAGATGGATTCGGTCAAACGTGCGCCACACACGCATGGCAGGTTTTTGATGCGGCTGTGGTGCAAGTCAAAGTCAGCCGCGGATCAGCGACGCATCTGCGACCTGCAGGGCCGCAGATCACCGGCAGATCAAGCCGGATCAACGGCCCAATTGGGTCAGCGCCGCTTGAAGTCCGGCCAATCCGCCGACCCGCTGGTCGTTGATGAAAATCTGCGGCATCTGGCGCACCGATGGACCGCACTTTTCGTAAAAAGCCATGCGCTCGGCTTCGCCATCGATTTTGATTTCCTCAAAATCCAGCGACTTGGACTTGAGCAGCATCTTGGCGGACTCGCATTGGGGGCATGCGGACTTGGAGTAGACGACGATTTTGAGTTCCATGCGTCAGATTCTAGCGATTGCCAGGGGCTTGAATGCACCGGCTCAAAACAGCCGCATCCATGTGCCGTTCAAGAAAATCGGCCAAACCGTCGAACACCGTTTCCAGGGTAGGGACCTGCGCGCCAAACAAGGCGTGCAGCACCGCCGGGCATTCCAGCAGCCCGTGCAGGTAAGTGCCCAGCACCTGACCGTCGCCGCTTTGCCAGGCCAGACTGGGCATGACCTCGTGCAGCGCCGCCCCGCCCGCCAGCATGGCGCTGTGGCCCTGGGTCTGGCCGTGGTGAATTTCATAACCCTCCACCGCCACCCCACTCAGGGCCGCCCATGCGCCGTGCACTTGACCAAAGCGGGCTTGGGTACGGGTCACGGTTTTGTCCGGTGCGAACTGGGTGACCAAAGGCAACAAACCCAAGCCCGGTGCATTGCCGTCAATGCCGTGGGTGTCAATGAGCGCTTCGCCCAGCATTTGCAGACCGCCGCAAACGCCCAGCACCGCCCCGCCCTGCTGCGCATGGTGTGCAATCGCTGCGTCCAGCCCCTGCTGGCGCAGCCAGGCCAGGTCGCTGCTGGTGTGCTTGCTGCCCGGCAAGATGACCCAGTCGCCCGCTTGCAGCCCCGCCAGATCGGCGGGCGTTCGCGCCCACAGCAGGCGCACACCAGGCACATTCTTGAGGGGCTGAAACTCATCCAGGTTGCTGATGCGCGGGTAGGCGATCACGGCCACGGTTTGGGTCACCGCCCCGTGGGCCCGACTGCGGTCGTCGAACACGCCATCCTCTTCGGGCAAGCCGTGCTGCCACCACATCGGCAGCACCGCCACCGTGGGCACACCGGTCAAGGCCTGCAGCATCTCGGGCGCGGGCGCCAGCAGGCTGGCATCGCCACGGAACTTGTTGAGCACAAAGCCTGTGATGCGTTGCTGGTCTTCGGGCGGCAGCAGCGCCCAGGTGCCATACAGGTGGGCAAAGGCCCCGCCTTTGTCGATGTCGGTCACCAGCAGGCATTGCGCATGGGCGTGGCGCGCCACGCGCAGGTTGACGATGTCGCTGGCCATCAGGTTGATCTCGGCGGGCGAGCCTGCGCCTTCGATCACGACCACATCGTTTTCGGCGATCAACTCGTCCAGCGCCGCCACGATCTGCGGCCAGACTTTTTCGCTGCGACCACGCCAGGGGGTGTCGGTCAGCTCGGGGTGCACCTGACCCAGCAGCACCACCTGGCTGCGCGTATCGGCCTCGGGCTTGAGCAGCAGCGGGTTCATGCGCACGTCGGGCTCGGCTTTGGCGGCCAGCGCCTGAAAGTATTGGGCACTGCCGATCTCGCCCAGCCCCTGGGCACTGGCAACCACCCGGGCGTTGTTGCTCATGTTCTGCGCCTTGAAAGGCGCGACCTTGAGCCCTTGACGGGCGTAATGGCGGCACAGCGCCGTGGTCAGCCAGCTTTTGCCTGCGCCACTGGACGTGCCCAGCACCATGATGCAACGTGCGCTCATCGTCGTTCCTGTTCAGTCTTCAATGCCGCGCTGCGCGGGAATGCCTTGTTCGTAGGCGTGTTTGATTGGGCGCATCTCGGTCACCGTGTCGGCCAGCGCCACCAGTTCGTCAGGTGCACCACGCCCGGTGATGCACACATGCACCTGCGCAGGCCGTGATTGCAAGGTGGCCAGCACATCGTCCAGCGGCAACCAGCCGTAGCGCAGCGGGTAGGTCAGCTCGTCCAGCACCACCAAAAACCACTCGCCGCCCAAAATGGCCGCTTTGGCTTTTTGCCAGCCATCGCGGGCCAGCTGTGCCGAATGCGAGAGGTCGCGGCTTTTCCAGCTGAAGCCATCACCCAAGCCTTCGATGGGCAAGCCTATCTGCTCAAACATGCGGTGCTCGCCAAAGCGGGCTGTGGGCACCTTCATGAACTGGAAAATTTTGACGGCTTTGCCTCGCCCGTGGGCCCGGATCGCCAAACCAAATGCAGCAGTGCTTTTGCCTTTGCCGTTTCCGGTGTGAACGATGACGAGGCCCCGGCGCTCGGCCACTTCGGTGGGTTTTCGGCGCTCGGTCGGTACGGGCTCAATGTGCATGAAGGTCTTTCAAAGCCGGGGCAGCGCCACGCTTTGCCCGTCCACCGACACGATGCGGATGCGCTGGTCAAACACCGCTTCGATGGCCCGCTGTGTGGCTTCGTCGGCGCAGGCACCATGGTGCACCACCCGCCCGGCTTGCATCACCACCACATCATCGGCGTGCAAGGCCATGCCGATCTCGTGCAGCACGCTGACCACCGTGGTCCCTTGAGCCAACAGGCAATGCACCTGCTCCAGCCAGTCCACCTGATGCGGCGGGTCCAGATTGGCCAGTGGTTCGTCCATCAGCATGATGGGCGCATTGACCGCCAAGGCGCGGGCCAGCAACACCCGCTGGCGCTCACCGCCCGACAACTGGCCCAAAGTGCGCTCGCGCCAATCCCAAGCCTGGGTGGCTTTCAGGGCCGACTCGACCATTTGCTGGTCCAGCGCACTCGGCGCCGACAACCAGTCCTGGAAAGGCAGGCGTCCCAGCATGACCACATCAGACACCCGCAAGTCGTCGCTGGCCCCCTCGCCCTGCCCCAACCACGACAGTTGCTGCCCCCGCTCTCGCCGCGCGATACCGGCCATGGGTTGGCCAAACCAATGCACCTGGCCTTGTGCCGGCAGCAAACCCGACAAAGCCTTGAGCAAGGTAGATTTGCCAGCGCCGTTGGGCCCCACGATGCTGGTCCAGCGGCCAGCGGGCAGGGTCAAGTTCACCCCGTGCAGCACCTCTTGCCCACCCAGGTCAACACGCAGGTCAAGCGCTTGCAAGGCGGCGATCATGACAGACCCCGAACCGATGAGATGCGGGACATGCGCCACAGCAAATAACCACCGCCCAGCACCGCTGTGAGCACACCCACCGGCATTTCCTGTGGGGCGATCAAGCCGCGGGCCAGCAGGTCCGCCAGCAACAACAGCCAACCGCCCGTCAAAGCGGCCAACACCACCGTCCAGCGGTGCGTGGTACGCACCACCGCCCGCACCACATGGGGTGCGGCCAAGCCCACAAACGCGATCAAGCCCATTTGGGCCACCGCCGTGCCCGTGGCCAAAGCGACCGTGGCGATCAGCCACACGCGGGCTTGTGCCAAGGGCACCCCAAGGCTCAACGCGGTGTTTTCACCCAGGGTCAGGGCATCCAGCACCCGCGCCATCACCACCGCCAAAGCACCGCACAACAGCAAAACCGCGCACATCAACACACACGAGGTCCAGCCAATGAAACCCGTGGAGCCCAGCATGAAGCCTTGCATGCCCTGCCAGACCTCGGGCCGCCACAAATTCAAAAACGAGGTGATGGCGCCCAGCACCACGCCCACCACCACGCCCGCCAGCAACAAGCGCAAGGTGTGTTGCACACCTCGGGCCAGCAGCAAGGTCAGCATCACGGCCAGCACCGCACCCACGAACGCAGCGCCCGTCATGCCCAGTTTGACCCACCATCCCATGGCCATCACGCTGCCGCCAAACAGGCTCAGGTAAATGGCCACGCCCAGTGACGCGCCCGAGGCACTGCCCAACAAATAAGGATCGGCCAAGGGGTTGCGAAACAAGCCTTGCGCCAAGGCCCCGGCCAAGCCCAGCAAAGCGCCGCCCGCCCAGGCCCCCAAAGAACGGGGCAAACGGATGTCCCACACGATTTGCGAGGTGATCGGGTCTTGCACGTCCGACCACCAAGGCGCCCAACCCGTGCTGCCCATGGCACTGCCCACGGCAATGCCCACCGCGCCCAGCACCATCAGCACCAGACTCAGCAGCCAGGGCTTGGGGGAATGGCTCAAGGCTTATCCCCCGCCATGCGCAGCAAACACTGCACCATGAGGCGCGCACCTTCGGCGATGCGCGGACCCGCACGCACCAGCATGTCGGACTCTTCCGATGAAAAGGCGCAGACCTTGCCCGACTGGATCGCCTTGAGCTGAGACCACCCGGGTCGCTGCGCCATGCTGGCGCGGCTGCTGTCTCCGGCCATGATCACATCGGGCTGGGCACGCACCACGAACTCGGGGTTGATTTTGGGGAAAGGCCCCAAGCTGGCGGGCAAGATGTTGCGCATGCCCAAATGCGCGAGTGTCTCGCCAATGAAAGACGACTCGCTCGCACCGTAAGGCGCAGGGCTGACTTCGACGTAAATTTTCTGCCCTTTGGCGTGGGACGGCAAAGACTGCGCAGCCGCAACCACACCCGCATCGATCTGCCGCCAAACGGCATCGCTCTGGGCTTTGGGCACACCCAGCGCCTGCGCCACGGTGTGCAGCACGCGCTGCGCATCGGCATGGGTGCGCGGCTCCAGCACCAGCACGGTCAAACCAAGGGCTTGAAAGCGCTCGGCGCCTCGCGCCGATGTGGCCATCAGCACAAGATCCGGGCGTTGCGCCACCACCGCTTCCATGCTGGGGTCCAGACCGCCGCCCATGCGCGGCAGCTGACGCACCGATTCGGGCCAGTTGGAATAACGGTCCAAGCCGACCAACTTGTGGCATTGGCCCAGCGCACAAACGGTTTCGGTCAGAGACGGCAAGAGGCTCACAATCCGCTCAGGCGGCTTGGCGATCACCACGTCCTGCTGGCGGTCGTCACGCACCGTCACAGCCTGTGCCAAGGCGGAGCACAACAACAAACCCATCCACCAGAAAGACCGAGCATCACGCATATTGGTCCACCCATTGGCTGATGATGCGGTGCATCTGGGCCACGCCATCGGTCAAGGCAGCAGGACCCGGCTGCAAAATGTCGGCCGATTTGATTTCAAACAACTGCCCATTGCGCACGGCCGGCACGTCCTGCCAGCCGGGTCGGGCCGCGACTTTTTCGGGGCGGAACTTCTTGCCGCACCAGGAGCCGATGATGATGTCGGGGGCACGGTCGATGATGGTCTGTGGATCGGCGATGATGCGGTCCTTGCCCAGCGACTGCACCGCCAGCTCGGGGAACACATCGTCGCCCCCGGCCATGCCCAACAATTCAGACACCCAGCGGATGCCACTGATGTGGGGCTCGTCCCATTCTTCAAAAAATACCTTGGGTCGGCGCTTGAAGCCTGCCGCCTTGTGCTGGATCGCCTCCAGCTCGGCCCGCATGGCCTGCAAACGCAACAAGCCCTGCTCGGCCTGCCCCACCATGGCCGCCACCTGATACAGCATGGAAAAAATTTCATCCACGCTGCGCTGGTTGAACACCGTAACCTGCACGCCTGCCTTGATCAACAAGGACGCAATGTCGGCCTGAAGGTCTGAAAAACCAAACACACAATCGGGCTTGAGCGCCAGGATCTTGTCGATCTTGGCGCTCAAGAATGCGCTGACCTTGGGCTTTTCTTCTCGGGCACGGCGCGGGCGCACCGTGTAACCCGAGATGCCCACGATGCGCGCCTCTTGCCCCAGCAGGTACAGCCACTCGGTGGTTTCCTCGGTGAGGCAAACGATGCGTTGGGGAAAGAGGTCAGCCATGTGCTTCAACGCGGCTGGTACTGCAGGCTGGCAAAAATACCCCGTCCTGGCGTGTTGTAACCGTAGGCCAACTGGTACGCCTTGTCGAAAGCGTTGTCCAGCCTCACCCGGGCCGTCCAGTCGCTGCCGATTTTGCGGCTGGCATAAACGGACCACAGGCTGTAACCGGCCAGGCTCATGCTGCCATCCTTGCGCTGGCCCGACACGTAGACGCGGGCGCCCAGGTCATAAGCCGCGAAGGGGCGCGACACATCCAGCGTGCCGTAAGACTTGGCACGGCGGTCAAGCTGCTTGAGGGTCACCGCGTTCCAAGGGTCCTGGCTCACGGCCGTGGCCTTGATGGCGTAACCCATCCAGTTGGCACGCAAAGTGGCCTCGATGCCCTGGTTCTGAATGCGCCCCACGGATTCGTAGGTGTAGTCCCAACCGGCCAGGGGTTTGTAGACGATGGCGTCCTGGGTCTCGGTGTCAAAAGCCACCACACGCATCAGCAGTTGTTCGGTGGCATAAGTGGCCCCCACTTCGGCGCTGCGGTGTGTTTCAGGCCGCAGCGACGGGTTCTTGGACACTTCCGAGGCCGTGGGCGCCCGAAAGCCGTTGGACACCGATGCGGACACGGACCACTGCGGCGTGAGGGCGTAGCCCAAGCCCAGCAGACCCGTGTTGGCACTGGCGTCGTTGTGGCGGCTGGCGCTGCCTGGCTCTTGCTGGCGCATCTTGATGTCGTCATGCCGCAGATTCACCTGCAAGGTGAGCGGGCTCCACTTCTTCGTCAGGCCCGCAAAATAACCGGTCGCATCACGGTCCATGGCATAGGCGGCACCTTGGTCCACCTTGAATTTGTCCAGCGATTTGTCCACACCAAAATTCAGCGTCGCGCCAGGCTCGGCGTTCCAGGTGTTGAACCAGCGCACCGCATTTTGTCGGCCTTCAAACAGGCCGTAGCTGCTCAGGCGCTGGCCATTCTCGTCATCCTGGTAGGTCAGTTCAGACGTGGAGACCTCCAGGCTGCTGAACCAGTCGGCTGTGAACGCCTGACGCCAAGACAAACCCAAGACCTGGTTGTCTTTTTTGAACTGGTGCGTGTCCAGCGGCGACAGGGCCCAGGCGTTGTCGGTGTCGGCCACCGAGCGTCCGCCTTGCAGTCGCAAGCCCAGCGTGGTGTCAGCACCCAGCTGGCGATGGACCGTGGCCGACCAGAACTCGGCCTCATGGGCATCACGGTCAGGGTTGGCCCCTGGCTTTTGCGCCGTGTTGATGGCCGAAAAGCCATCGGTCTGCTTGCGTCCGGCATGCAGGTCCCAGCGGTAATCAGGGGTTTTGCCCGCATGCCCGACCACGACCTCAGACGATTGGCGTGAACCATAGGACAGGGCGCCATAGGCTGCAGGCGCGCCTTTGCCACTGCGGGTGGTGATGCTGATGACGCCCCCAATAGCGGCATCGCCATACAGCGCGCTGGCATTGCCGCGCAGCACCTCGATGCGTTCAATTTGTGACAAAGGCACATCCAGCACCTGCAGCGCACCGATCGAATCGACCTGCGAACGCACGCCATCGACCATGATGACCACGTTGATGCTGTTTTGCCCGCGCAAAAAGAAGGAGGTGGTGGTGCCCGGCCCACCGTTGCGGCCAAATTCAAAGCCCGCCTCACCTTGCAGCAACTCGGCCAGGCTGGGCGCCTGCGATTTGTCAATGTCCTGGCGCGTGATGACCGAGACCGAGGTCAAGGCCTGCGACAGCGGCTGCTCGACGCGCGAAGCGGAGATCACCACGGGGTTGATTTCAAGGGGTTGGGCTTGGACACCGGCTGCCATGGCCAAGGACAAAGCAGACCACGCAGGGGCGAAGCCACGCGCAGCGACAGGGAGATTTTTCATGAGAAACAAACAAGTCAAACGCCCTCACCGCCTTCCCCGACAGTGCATGGGCTTTACAACCCGCCTTGCGACAGGTCACCTTGTTGGCCGGTATCCGGGCTGGCAGAGGCGACCTTCATCACCTTCCCGGCCGCCTGTTTCAGGGCGACCAGTGGTTTGAGATGAAAGCGGGGTTTTCTTTTGACAGAAAACCCGTCTGCTTACCGTTGCGGGGGCAGCGCAGGTTAGGCGGGCCGTGCGGGCCTGTCCCTCCTGCTTCCCGTTGAACTGCGTGCCGTGAACCGGCAGCGCGAGCACCAACGGTGCTGATTTTAGGCGCAAAGCTGTCAGCAAACCTACAAAATCGGTAGACCCGGGCGGCACGCCCTACAATGTGGCACTTCCTTTTCCTTGTTTGCCATGGCTTATTCCGACACCATCGATCAAATTGCCGAGCGTGTGGATCACTTGCTGCTGCGCCACGAAGAGCTCCAGCGCACCAACGCTTTGCTGTCCCAGCAAGTGCTGGCACTGAGCCTGGAGCGTGACCAGCTCAAGTCGCGCCTGGCCGCTGCCAGAGCCCGCGTGGATGCACTCATTGAGCGCTTGCCCACCTCCGCACCCGCAAAGCCTGAGGCCTCCGCATGAGCAACAAACAATTGGATGTCCAGATCATGGGCCAAAGCTACATCCTGGGCTGCCCTGAGGGCGGCGAAGATCGCTTGCTTGGTGCCGTGCGCAAAGTCGACGAGGCCATGTGCAAAATTCGCGACGCGGGCAAGATCAAGGCGCGTGACCGCATTGCCGTGCTGGCGGCACTGAACCTGGCATTTGAGCAATCCGAGGCCAGTCCTGCCCCATCGGCTGCCCCCGCTGATACCGATGTGCCAGCCGATGCCCAGGCACGTCTGTCGCAGCTGCTCAAGCGGCTCGACGATGTCCTTGAGCAAGACGGTCAGCTGATCTGACGCGAACAAACTGTTTTTTGCGAGACCGCCTGGTCACCCATAAGCCTCTACAATGGTCTTGTCTGCAGTGCATGCCGGGCTTTATATTTCCTTGAACCAATGCTCATAGAGCCCGGGCTTGGTACATTGGCTGGTGAGCGTGATCATCTCGCGTCAGATGAACCCAACGCCAGTCTGCCCTCGCCCACCTGAACCCCGGTTCAGGATGCCGGTCCGGTGGCACTTGCAGACACCTTCTTTCTCTTCCCCCCCAAAAAAACATGATCATCGAACCTCTGCTGTTGGCCGAATTGGCCGTTTTGGGCCTGTGCACAGGCTTTTTGGCGGGCCTGCTGGGCATTGGCGGCGGCATGATCATGGTGCCCTTTCTGACCTATTTGCTGGGCGCTCGCGGCGTCAGCCCGGACCTGGCGGTCAAGATGGCCATTGCCACCTCCATGGCCACCATCATTTTCACCAGCGTCTCCAGCGTGCGCGCCCACCACAAGAAAAAAGCCGTGCGCTGGGACCTGGTCAAAGGCCTGGCGCCGGGCATCGTGATCGGCAGCCTGATCGGCAGCATGGGCATTTTTGCTTTTGCCAAAGGCACCTACCTGGCCTTGTTCTTCGCCGCCTTTGTTGGCTTTTCGGCCACACAGATGTTTCTGGACAAAAAACCCGCCCCTTCTCGCCAAGTGCCTGGCTTTCAGGGTTTGCTGGGCGCGGGCGGCTTGATTGGTTTGCTGTCGGGCCTGGTGGGTGCGGGCGGCGGCTTCATCAGCGTGCCCTTCATGGCCTGGTGCAATGTGGCCATCCACAATGCAGTGGCCACCAGTGCGGCGCTGGGCTTTCCGATTGCACTGGCCAACGTGGCCGGTTACATCGTGAGCGGCCAACATGTGCAAGACCTGCCCGCTTACAGCTTTGGCTATCTGTGGTTGCCAGCCCTGGTGGTGATTGCCGCGTGCAGCGTGCTGATGGCCCCCATTGGCGCGGCCACTGCGCACAAACTGCCGGTGAAACAACTCAAGCGGGTTTTCGCCAGCGTGCTGTATGCGCTGGCTGCTTACATGCTCTACAAAGGCCTGTCGGCCTGATCGATCACCTTGCACATGGCCTGACACACATGACGGCCGGATGGCTGGCCTGATGGGTGAGCTGATGCCCTGCCACCTGACTTCTGCGGCGGGCCCCGTCGTCTTTCTCAGCGCAGGGCAATGCTGCCCGAAATGTTCACCACCACGCGTGACTTGCCAGCCGCCGCAGGCACGGGCAGCGTTGCCGCGTCCATGGGGGCTGAGGCCATGCGCGGCATGACACTGCCCTCCCCGGCCTCCTGGGCGTTGACCCGCACTTCCCTGAGCGTGTAGGCCGCAAAACCAAACTGCTGCGTGAGGGACTGGGCTTTGTTCTGAAAGCGCGACACCGCTTCGGCCTGGATGCGTGCCTCGGCTGCGGTTTTTTGCTCAGGGCTCAGGCGCCAATCCATGTGAGCCACCGTGAAGTCCTGCAGCCGTGCGGCGAGTGTGGCGATCTGCACCGCATCGCGCCCCTGCAGAATCAGTTGCGCAGACCCCACCCAGCCATTCATCTTGCCATCGCGGCCATAGCGCGGGGACACATTCATCTCGCCCGTGCTCACGTCCAGTGCACCGGGCTTGGCCAGGGGTGTGGCCACAGCCAAGGCCGAGGACAAGACACCATTGAGCTGCTTTTGAACCGCTGGCGCTTGCAAGCCTTCCCTCTGCACCGACATGGTCATCACCAGCCAATCTTGCGTCACCTCGGTTTGTGCCGAGGTGCTCAAATGCAAAACCTGATGGGGTGCGGCCTGCGCTACAGGAACCGTCTGCGGGATGGAGGGACTGAGGCTCTGGGCCCAAGCGGTCGGCAGGGCCAGTGCCGTCATCAGGGCACACGCCATGCAGGGCATTGAAATCGCAGTCATGGGACCTTTCAGGTGATGGATCAGTACAAGGGGTGTGAATCCGGCTGATTGTGAAGGCCCACAGGGCCATCCAGCGCCCTCGCCCAAGCGCGTTGGTTTCAGGGTGTAACGCACCAAGGTGCCTGGTCATGCACCAAACCCATCCACAAGGCCCAGGCCGACACGGCGGCCAGCGCCAGGCCTGCCAGTCGCATGCCCCAGGCCCCATCGCCCAAAGTCTGCATGCGCAAAAACAACCACGGGCCAGCCCACAAGCTGAGGCTGCTGCCCAACGCAAACAAGGCCATGGTGGCTGCGCCCTCCATGGGCTGACTGGTCAAAGCGGCGACCATCAGGGCGGAATACAACAAACCGCAAGGCATCAAGGCCCACAGCCCGCCCACCATCCAGGGCGCGGCGCGCCCCCAACGGGTGTTGAAGGCCCGCACACGGGCCCACAACCGGCGTGCAGCGCCATCGAGCCAAGCAGGTTGCCGCGCCTGCAGCATCAGCAAAAGCCCCAAGGCGAAAGCGGTCAGGTGCAGCAAAGTCCAGACCGGACGAATGGCGGCCGACTGGGTGGTCAACCAGCCCAGCCCTTGCACGCTGGCAGCGGCCACTGCACCCAGCAACGCATAGCCTGCCAGGCGCCCCAACTGGAAAGCCGTCAGGGCCTGGCTGCGGCGCTCGCCCGCAGCCTGACCCAGGCCCGCACAGGCCGCGCCGCACATGGCCACACAGTGTGGGCCACCCAGCACCCCCATCATCAAGGCCGTGATGGCCAAAGAACTTTGCATGGACTGTCCGCTTGAATGTTGTCAGCCCGATTGTCTGACATGCCGGGTGCCGCATGACCGGACACCGAGCAAGGCTTCAAATGATTTTGGAAAAGCGTGTGCGGTTGCGGTCGGCCTGCACATAGCGGTCAAACACCATGGCCACACCGCGCACAAAAAACCAGCCCATGGCCGTGACCTGGATGCCCGTGTCGCTCAGCTGCACCAGACCTTGCGCTTGCATGGTTTGAAGCTGTTCCAGCTCTTTGACAAACAGGGTTTTGAAATCGACCAGCCAAGCCAGGTTGATGGACTCGTATTGCAAATGCCCTTGGCACATGAGCGCCATGATGACCGAGCGGCGAATCAGGTCGTCGCGTGTGAGCGCCAGGCCCCGCACCACCGGAAAGTGGCCTTGGTCCAGCAGGTCGCAATACTCCTCCATGGTCTTGGCGTTCTGGCTGTAGGTCGAGCCGATCCGCCCGATCGAGGACACGCCCAGGGCAATCAGGTCGCAATCGGCCTGCGTGCTGTAGCCCTGAAAATTCCGATGCAAGCGACCTTGCCGCTTGGCCACGGCCAACGCATCACCCGGCAAGGCAAAGTGGTCCATGCCGATGTACACGTAACCCGCCTGCGTCAAGGCATCCAGCGAACGCGCGAGCATGGCCACCTTCTGGCCCCCGGAGGGCAATTCCTCGGCATGGATGCGCCGCTGTGGTTTGAAGCGCTCGGGCAAGTGGGCATAGGCGTACAGTGCAATGCGGTCCGGGCGCAGCGCATTGATTTGCGCGAGCGTGCGATCAAACGATTCGGGCGTTTGCAATGGCAGACCGTAAATCAGGTCCACATTGACCGACTCGAAGCCCAAGCGACGCGAGGTCTCCACCAGTTGGAACACCTGCTCGGCCGGCTGAATGCGGTGAACGGCTTTTTGCACCGCCGGATCAAAGTCCTGCACCCCAAAACTCAAGCGGTTAAAGCCCAGCTCGGCCAGCACGGCCAGGCGCTTGTCGTCGACGGTGCGGGGATCGACCTCGACCGAGTATTCGCCACCGGGCACGAAGGCAAAATGCGCACGCAACATGGCCATGAGTTGGCGCAACTCGTCATCGCTCATGAAGGTGGGTGTCCCACCGCCCAGGTGCAATTGGCTGACCGCTTGACCACGGCCTAAATGACGGGTGTGCAAGTCCAGCTCTTTGCCCAGGTAATGCAGATACTGGGCCGAGCGCTCTTTGTGCTTGGTGATGATTTTGTTGCAAGCGCAGTAGTAGCACAGCGACTCGCAAAACGGAATGTGCACGTACAAAGACAAGGGCAGCTGCTTGCCCACCGTGCCCGAGTGCCGCTGCTCCAGCGCCTGCACATAATCTGCCTCGCCGAAGGCTTCGACAAAACGGTCGGCGGTGGGGTAGGAGGTGTAACGCGGGCCAGGCACATCGAAACGTGTCAGCAATTCGGACGTGATAACGGACATGTGTCTGCCCCTTTAGCTCAAATGTGTTCAGAACAAGGCGACTTTGCCTGCAAGGGGCTGTTCATGCATTGACTCAAGTCAAAAGGAATACTGGTATTTGGTGATTTTTCACCTATACAGGGTATACCCTTGAATTCAGGTGTTTTTTCAGTTTATGCTCAAGCCTTGATCCAGGGCAAATCCATCGCTCAACCATGAGATAGACCATGAATCCCCAAGCCATCAAAGTCGCCTGTTCCAATTGCAATCTGCGTGAGCTGTGCATGCCCATGGGCCTGAGCGAGCAGGACCTGACGCGCCTGGACGATCTGGTGGCCGTGCGACGCAAGATCAAACGAGGCACCACCTTGTTCACCAACGGGGAAAAGTTCACCTCGCTGTACGCCATCCGCACCGGCTTCTTCAAAACCTGCCTGGCGACCGAAGACGGTCGCGATCAAGTCACTGGCTTTCAGATGGCCGGCGAGATCATTGGGCTCGATGGCATTGTCAATGACCAGCACAGCTGCGATGCGGTGGCACTGGAAGACGCCGAAGTCTGCGTCATGCCCTTTGACCGGATCGAGGAGATCTCCCGCGAAGTGACGGCCTTGCAGCACCATGTGCACAAGATCATGAGCCGCGAGATCGTGCGTGAGCACGGCGTGATGCTGCTGCTGGGCAGCATGCGGGCCGAAGAGCGTCTGGCCGCTTTTTTGCTGAACCTGGTGCAGCGCCTGCACGCCCGTGGCTTTTCCCAGTCAGAACTGGTGCTGCGCATGACGCGCGAAGAGATCGGCAGTTACCTGGGCCTCAAGCTTGAAACCGTGAGCCGCACGTTCTCCAAATTTGTCGAAGACGGTCTGGTGGAGGTCAAGCAGCGCCACGTACGCATCCTGGACACCGAAGGCTTGGAACGCCTGGTCAATCACAACAACCACTGCCATTGAAGGCCAAATTCAAGGCCTAACTCAAGGCCAAATTGAAGGCCACTTCGTCCGGCGCCTGCCGCAGCTGAAGCGGTCCGTCCAGTGCTCAGCGGCAGCCCTGTGCACCGCGTGCGCAGTCCAAGGGCCTTTCATCCTTGGGCACAGGGCATCGGTTGACCTCAAAGGGTGACATGGACAACAAGGTGGTCAGGGCACTGGACGCCATGGTCAAGGCCCAGAATGCAAAAAAAGCCAGGGTGTAAACGCCTTGCCGCGACAGGGCCAGGGGGTGACCGAACCACTGCAAATCCTGCGGGTCCACCAGTGCGAACACCAGCATCTCCAGCAAACCTGCCACCAAAAAGGCAGGCCATGCAATCCACATCATCCGTTTCGCCAACATGTCTGTCTCCTGCAAGCTGCTCAGGGTTTGTTTTTGGAATCGGGCGCAGGCAAGCTGCCTGTGGTCGCGTGGTTTCTGGCCTGCATCGCGGGCGCCAGCGTGGTGCGGTTCTCCGGGGCATTGAGGTCCACTTCAGCACTGGACTTGGTCAGCACAGGGTCTTGGCCGTTTGCGGCCAGATAAAAGGTGATGAAGGAAGCCACCACCACGACCAGCGGACCGGCAATCACCAGCCAGACATGGCCGAAGGCCCACCAGGGACGGTTGACCGTTGGGAAATCGCTTGGGTTGGACATGCTAAAAACCTTTGTTTGAATGTCAGCGGGGCACCAGGAAAACAGACTTTTCCTTCAGTTCGGACAGCACCTGGCCGTCCTCTTGCACCGACTGTATGGTGAACACAATCGGATGAGAACCCGCCGGTGCTGCATCGTAAGGCAGCTGCAGCCGAACCGAGACCCACAGCGATTCGGTCGGGGCCACACGCACATCGCGCTGCGTCACCAAAGACAGTTGCGGCAAACCTTCAACGGTCAAGTGGAAACTCAAAGGCGTCTCAGCCGCATTCATGATCTGCAGGCGGTACACGTTCTCAATCTGACCGCCTGCCACGATGCGGGCCAGCGAAGCGCGGTCGCGTTCAACGTCGACCTTGAAGGGCTTGCGCAAGCCCAGACTGGTGAACAAAGCCACCACCACGACCAGCAAAATCACGATGTAAAGCACGACGCGAGGCCGGAACACATGACGCCAGGTTTGCTGCCGCGTCCACTTGTTGTTCATCGCATTTTCGGTCGAGTATTTGATCAAGCCGCGCGGATAGCCCACCTTGTCCATGACGGTGTCGCACACATCGGCGCAAGCACCGCAGCCAATGCATTCGTACTGCAGGCCCTGGCGGATGTCGATGCCTGTGGGGCACACCTGAACGCACAAAGTGCAGTCCACGCAGGCACCCAGGCCCAAGGCTGCCGGATCGGCTTTTTTGGAGCGTGCACCACGCGGCTCGCCACGCTCGGTGTCGTAGGTGACGATGAGGGTGTCCTTGTCGAACATGGCACTTTGAAAGCGTGCGTAGGGGCACATGTACTTGCAGACCTGCTCACGCATGAATCCCGCGTTACCATAGGTGGCAAAGGCATAGAAAAACACCCAGAACACTTCCCATGAGCTCATGTTGCCCAGGAAAAACGCCATGCCCAAATCCTTGATGGGCGTGAAATAACCAACGAAGGTGAAGCCCGTCCACATGGCGATGGCCAGCCAGACAATGTGCTTGTACCACTTCTTGAACAGCTTCTCGAGCGACATGCCGGCGCCATCGAGTTTCATGCGGGCGGTGCGATCGCCTTCGATCTTGCGTTCGACCCACATGAAGATTTCGCTGTACACCGTTTGAGGACAGGCGTAGCCGCACCACAGCCGACCAGCCACGGCTGTGAACAGGAAAAGCGAAAAGGCCGAGATCACCAGGATCGCGGTCAGGTAAATGAAGTCCTGCGGATAAAGGACCAAACCAAAAATGTAAAAGCGGCGTGCCCCCAGATCGAACAACACCGCTTGTCGCTGGCCCCATTCGATCCAGGGCAAGCCGTAAAAAACCAGCTGCGTCAAAACCACCATGAACCAGCGCCATTTGGCAAAAATGCCCTGCACGCTGCGCGGGTAGATTTTTTGCGTCGCCTCGTACAGCGACACCATCTTCACCTCATCGCCGACATCGTGCCCTTCGGTCACCGCAACGATGGGCACGATCTTGCGAGGTGGGTTCTCTTTGGGGTCCAAAACACTTACCTTTTCATGCACAACACACCCCGTTTGGGGTGTGCTGATTTCAGCGAGTTGAGGTGGGCTTGAGCTTATTGGTTGGCAACAACCGTCTTGTTGGACAAGCCCCAGACATACGACGCCAGCACATGGATCTGGCCTTCGGTCAACTTGGTGGCCTGGGCAGGCATCTGGTTGACTTTGCCGTTGTTGATCATGTTCACGATGGCGTTCTCGCCCCAGCCATGCAACCAGATGTCATCGGTCAGGTTGGGCGCGCCCAGGGCGTGGTTGCCTTTGCCGTCCATGCCGTGGCATGCCGCGCAAACGCCGAACTTGGACTTGCCCAAGGATGCACGCAGCGAGTCGTGCGGGCTGCCCGACAGACTCAGCACATAGTGCGCCACGTTGCGAACATCTTCAGGCGAACCAACCGCAGCGCCCATGGGCGGCATGTTGCCGTTTCGGCCCTGCACCAGCGTGGCCTTGATCAGGTCGGGCGTGCCGCCGTACAACCAGTCGGCATCGGCCAGGTTGGGAAAGCCCTTGCTGCCGCGTGCGTCCGAGCCGTGGCATTGGGCGCAGTTGTTCATGAACAAGCGGTCTCCAATGGCCATGGCCTGCGGGTCTTTGGCCACTTCTTCAGGCGGCATGCCCGAAAACTTGGCGTACAAAGGCGCCACCTCGGCGTTGGCCTTGGCCACCTCGGCGTCGTATTGACCGGCCGAGGTCCAGCCGAACTTGCCTGCCAGGTTGCCCACACCGGGGTACATGGCCAGATAAACCAGCGAAAACACGATGGTGATGATGAACAAGCCCACCCACCAACGCGGCAGCGGGTTGTTCATTTCGCGCAGGTCACCGTCCCAGACGTGACCGGTGGTGTTGTCGTTGGCCGTCATGGCCTTGGCTTTGCCGCTGAACCAAAGCAGGATCAGACAGGCGATGATGCTGACCAGCGTGAGGCCGGCCACATACAAATGCCAGAAATTGCTGATGAAGTCACTCATATCGATTCCTTAGATTTTTGTTGTGCTGAGGACCATTCAGTCATCCTGACGAAACGGCAGCTGTGCGGCTTCGTCAAAGTTGGCCTGGTTACGGCGTGACATGGCCCACCAGATGATGCCCAGGAAGATGGCAAAGGTGAGCACCGTCACGATGGCGCGCAAGGTATTGATGTCCATGGTGTGCTCCCTTTATTTGCGGTGGACACCCATGCCTTGCAGGTAGGCGATGACGGCGTCCATTTCAGTCTTGCCTTTCACGTCTTCCGGTGCTTTGGCAATTTCTTCTTCGCTGTAAGGTGCGCCCAAAGTGCGCAAACCCTTCATGTTGGCCTGGATCGTGGTGTGGTCCACCTGGGTCTTCTCAAGCCACGCATAAGCGGGCATGTTCGATTCAGGCACCACATCGCGTGGGTTGTTCAAGTGAATGCGGTGCCATTCGTCGCTGTAACGACCACCCACACGGGCCAGGTCAGGACCGGTGCGCTTGGAGCCCCACTGGAAGGGGTGGTCGTACACGAACTCACCGGCCACCGAGTAAGGGCCGTAGCGCAGGGTTTCGGCGCGGAAGGGACGGATCATTTGCGAGTGGCAGTTGTAGCAACCCTCGCGGATGTAGACATCGCGGCCCGCAACCTGCAAGGCGGTGTAAGGCTTGAGGCCTTCGATCGGCTGGGTCGTCGACTTCTGGAAGAACAACGGGACGATCTCGACCATGCCACCGAACAGCAACACGATGAGGATCAACACAATCATCAAAAAGTTGCTGGTCTCGATTTTTTCATGGGAGAGACCCCCCGATTTTTGGTTTTCAGCCATGTTTTATTTCTCCTCAGGCGTGGGCAGTCAGACCAGGAATCTGGACTTCGACAGAACGACCCTGGGTCGCTGTCTTGACCACGTTCCACAACATCACACACATGCCGCCCAGGTACAGCAGGCCGCCCACCAAACGCAACACATAGAACGGGAAGGTGGCTTTCACCGACTCGACGAAGGTGTAGGTCAAGGTGCCGTCGGCGTTGACCGCACGCCACATCAGGCCCTGCATAACCCCTGCAATCCACATCGCGGCGATGTAAATCACGATGCCGATGGTGGCGGTCCAGAAGTGCAGTTCAATGGCTTTGACGCTGTACATCTTCTTCTGGCCAAACAGGCGGGGAATCAGGTAGTACATCGAACCCATGGTCACCAGACCCACCCAACCCAGAGCGCCCGAGTGCACATGGCCCACGGTCCAGTCGGTGTAGTGGCTGAGCGCGTTGACGGTCTTGATCGACATCATCGGTCCTTCGAAGGTGGACATGCCGTAGAACGACAGGGACACGATCAGGAAACGCAGGATCGGGTCGTCACGCAGTTTGTGCCATGCGCCCGACAAGGTCATGATGCCGTTGATCATGCCGCCCCAGCTCGGTGCCAACAGGATCAGCGAGAAGACCATGCCGATCGACTGGGTCCAGTCGGGCAAGGCGGTGTAGTGCAGGTGGTGAGGACCGGCCCACATGTAGGTGAAGATCAGCGCCCAGAAGTGCACGATCGACAGGCGGTACGAGTACACGGGGCGCTCGGCCTGCTTGGGGATGAAGTAATACATCATGCCCAGGAAACCGGCCGTGAGGAAGAAGCCCACCGCGTTGTGGCCATACCACCACTGCACCATGGCGTCCTGCACACCGGCGTAGGCCGAGTAGGACTTCATCATGCCCACGGGCAGCGCGGCACTGTTGACCAGGTGCAGCAAGGCCACGGCGATGATGAACGCGCCAAAGAACCAGTTGGCCACATAGATGTGACGGACCTTGCGCGTGCCCACGGTGCCAAAGAACACCACGGCAAACGCCACCCAGACCAGGGTGATCAGGATGTCGATCGGCCACTCCAGCTCGGCGTATTCCTTGCCGCTGGTATAGCCCAGAGGCAGTGAGATGGCAGCCAGCACAATGACCAGTTGCCAACCCCAAAAAGTGAAAGCGGCCAACTTGTCGCCAAACAGCCGCACGTTGCAGGTGCGCTGCACCACGTAGTAAGCCGACGCGAACAGGCCGCAACCGCCAAACGCAAAAATCACCGCATTGGTGTGCAGCGGACGCAAACGGCCATAACTGAGCCATGGAATGCCCAAGTTCAGTTCAGGCCAGGCCAACTGGGCCGCAATGATCACGCCCACCAGCATGCCCACCACACCCCAGACCACCGTCATGATGGCGAACTGCCGCACAACGGTGTCGTTGTACGAAGTCGCCTGCATATTGGCAAATTTCATTTTCACCTCTTCTTTTTAAAAACTACCGCCAGAGTTTGACCGGGTATACACCGATGTCACTTGATCGAAATCAATCGTTGCGCAAAATGCGCTCGCCTTCGGCCTCGATGTCCTCGAATTGCCCCCGGTGAATGGCCCACCACAAGCCCCCCAGAATGCAAAACACCAAGGCCACCGACAAAGGGATCAACAAATAAAGAATGTCCATCGCGTTTTCCTCATGCGGGCATCACGCGGGATGCCGGGGTTGAAGCTCATGCGCCTGTGTGGGCAAGGGACTGGCCAGACGCACCGCATTGAGCACCACGAGCAAGGAGCTGAGCGCCATGCCCAGACCCGCCGCCCAGGCAGGCAAGCAGCCCATCACGGCCAGCGGCACACAAGCGGCGTTGTACACCGCCGCCCACACCAGGTTTTGTTTCACGATGCGCAAAGTCTGGCGGCTGCGCAGCACGGTGCTGACCAGTACGTCCAGTTGTCCCGCCATCAGGACAAAGTCGGCCTTGGACTGGGCCAGCGGCACCGATTGACCCAAGGCGAAAGACACATCGGCCCCGGCCAGAACCGGACCGTCGTTCAGTCCGTCACCCACCATGGCCACTTGGTGTCCCTGCGCTTGCCAGGCCAGCAGCTGTTCCAATTTGTCTTGCGGACTGCACCCACCTCGCGCCTCGTCAATGCCGACCTGGCGGGCGACTTGCGCCACCGCCTGGGCCCCATCGCCGGACAGCATCTTGAGCGTCAAGCCCAAGGCCTTGAGTCGGGCCACCACGCTGGGCGCTTCCGGGCGCACATCTTCGGCCAACTCGAAAGTCGCCAGCCAACCCACATCGTCAGCCAGGCTGACTTGCAAATGGTGCCCGCTGAAGTGGGGGGCGCCACAAAAGCGGGCCGAGCCCAGGCGCAAGTTCAGCGCCTCAGAGCCAGGCCTGTCCAGTTGCCCCTGCACGCCCTGCCCGGCTTGTTCTGAAATCTCCCGGGCCGCCCATCGCTCCAGTTCAGGCAAGCTGAACGAGCGCTCAGCCCGCCGCCGGGCTTCGGACCACAAAGCCCGGGACACCGGGTGCAAAGAGTGTCGCGCCAGACCCGATGCCCAAACCAGCGCTTGTTCGGGCGCCAGGCCCTTGCGCGTGTGGATGTGGACCACTTCGAAGGCATCGCGGGTCAAGGTGCCGGTCTTGTCAAAAATCACCGTGTCGATGGCGGCCAGGTTTTGCAAGGCCGACAAGCGGCGCACCAGCACACCACTGCGCGCCAAAGCGCCTGCGGTGGCCAGCATGGCAGCGGGCGTGGCCAAGGACAAAGCACAGGGGCAGGTCACGATCAGCACCGCCACAGCCACCATCACCGCGTGTGCAGGATCGCTGGGCCACCAGTAAATGGCCGATGCCAGCGAGGCCAGCAACACCGCCACCAAAAACGGCTTGGCCCAGCGGTCCACCAACAAGGCCATGGCGGGCTTGGACAGCGAGGCACTTTCCATCAACGCCACGATCTGGGCGTAACGCGTGGCCGCACCCACTTGCTCGATGTGCACCTGCACCGTACCGCTGAGGTTGTGGCTGCCCGCAATCACCCGGTCGCCCGCCTCGCGCTTGAGCGGCAAGGACTCGCCCGTGAGCAAAGCTTCATCGACCTGGGTCTGGCCCGACACCACCGTGCCATCGCCCGCAAAGGCCTCGCCCGGCAGCACCTCGATCACATCGCCTACGGCCAAGCGCCGAATCGACAAGCGCACCCAAGACCCATCGGGCTGGCGCTTGCGCACGCTGTCCGGCAAGCGGTTGAGCACAGCTTCGAGTGCGCCCGCCGTGCGGTCCCGCAGCCGCAGCTCCAGCCAGCGCCCCGTCAACAAGAAGAACACAAACATGGTCAGCGAATCAAAATAGACCTCTGCCCCAAACGGCCCTTCGGGCTCAAAGGTGCCCAGCGTGCTGACCACAAAAGTCACCACCATGCCCAGGGCCACCGGCAAGTCCATGCTGATCTGGCGCTCTCGCAGATCGCGCCAGGCTTGGCCCAGAAAAGGTGTGCATGAAAAAAACATCACTGGCAAAGACAACACCCATGAGGCCCAACGCAGCAGGTGCATGGACTCGTCGGAAATATCGCCCGGCTCGGACAGGTAGGCCGGGGTGGCGTACATCATGACCTGCATCATGCACATGGCCGCGACCGACAAACGCCAGACCATGCGGCGGGCTTCATCGCGGCGGCGCTGGTGGGCATGGGCGTCGTTGGCGGGCAAGGCCTTGTAGCCGTGGCGCTCCACCGAGCGCATCCACTCCGAGGGGCGCGTTTGCTCTGGCGACCAGACAATTTGACCGCGGTGGCTGGCCCCGCTGATTTGCACCGAGTAGACACCCGGCACGCTGCGCAAAGCGTCTTCCAAGGTGATGGCACACGCCGCGCAATGCATGCCCTCGAACACCACGCTGGAGCGCCAGCAACCCGATGCGTCCTTGTCGGGCAGGCTGAAAGCGGCCCACTCATCGGGCTCATCGAGCAACTTCAAAGAATCTGCAACTTGCGCAGCCCCTGCGCTGCCAAGCGCTGCCGCATCGAGGACATGATCGGGCGCAGCAGGCCAAACATTGACTTGAGTCATGCCCAGACGATACGGCAAAACAGCTGATCAAAGCTTGACCTGCATCAATTGCTGGGCGCTGATCGTCTTTTAAGCTGTGGCTTTCCACTTCAAGCAGGAGCGCAACATGTACCAACGCATTCTCGTGGCCACCGATGGTTCCACCCTGTCCAAAAAAGCTGTGAGCAGCGCGATTGAACTGGCGGCCACCTGTAGCGGCGAACTCATCGCACTCAAGGTGGTGCCACGCTACCCTCAGGCTTATTTTGAGGGCAGCATCCCCCTGTCGGCTGAAGAAATCTCGCGCGTGGAAAAACAATGGACCGAATCGGCCCAAGCGCAACTGGCTGCGATTGAAAAGTCGGCCAAGGCCAAAGGGGTCAGCACCAAAGCCATCACCGTCAAATCCGACGTGGTGTCAGACGCCATCATTGCCGCCGCCAAAAAGCAAAAAGCCGACCTGATCGTGATGGCCTCGCATGGCCGCAAAGGCATCAAGCGGCTGCTTTTGGGCAGCGAAACCCAGCAAGTGCTGACCCATTCACACATTCCTGTGCTGGTGCTGCGCTGAATGGGCAGGGCCGCTCAGCTTGGGCGGTCCAGAGGGTCATCAGCCCCTGTGGATTCCTGTTTTGAATCGAATTGAATTAACTAAAATGAATTCATTTCAAACAGGAGTCACAGTCCATGCGGAGCTTGCCACGGACAGCCCACAGTCGCACCCCATGGCCCAGCGCCGCATGGCACAGGTGGGGCGCGTTATGTCTTACCAGCACGGTGTGGTGCGCGGGACAGGCAAGGGCCCAGGAACTGGTCATTGAAAGCTGGCGCAAGGACGACCAGATTTTCTGGGACCAAGTCCTGATCCCCGCGTTCCAGCGGCGACACCCCGAGATCAAGTTGCAGTTCAGGCCGGAAGAGCCTCTGGCCTACGATTCGCGGCTGGAAGCGCGTTTGTCCAACCGACGCGCGGGTGACCTGATTTTTTGCAGGCCCTTCGATGCCAGCGTGCGCATGCAGGCCAAAGGGTACCTGGTGCCGCTGAAAGAGGAGGCATTGAAAAACTTCAACCCGCAGGCTCGCCAAGCTTGGACCACCGACGACGGCAGCACCACCTACTGCATGCCGGTGGCTTACGTGATGCACGGCTTGTTCTACAACAAGAAAATCCTGGCCGAGCTCCAACTCGAGCCCCCGACGACCTGGCATCAGTTCTACCAATTGCTCGACCAGGTGGCGGCCAGCAAAACCGTGACCCCCTTGGCCCTGGGTACCGCAGACATGTGGGAGTCCACCCAAGTGGTGTTCACCGGCCTGGGTCCCAATTTATGGGAAGGGGAAAAAGCCCGCCACGGACTGATCGAAGGCACCGTGAAATTCACCGACCCGGGCTTCCTCAAAGCCTGGCGCATGATGGCGCAGCTCAAGCCCTACATGCACCCACGGCAAAACAGCCTGTCCAATGGCGACGTTCAGCTGCTGTTCGCCACAGGCCATGCAGCGGTCTACCCCTCCGGCTCCTGGGACATCGACTTTTTGCGCAACACCAGCTTTGCCTACAAAAAACCCATCGATCTTGGCGTGTTCCAGCCCCCGGTCGAGCACGAAGGTCAAGCCTGTCACATTTCTGTGCACCCCGACTTCGGGATCGGCGTGAACAAGAACAGCCCCAATCAAGCAGCCGCGCACAAGTTCATCGCCTGGTTGGGTACGGCAGATTTTGCCCAACTGCTCACCGACACCCTGACCGGCTACTTTCCATTGGCAGACCACCCCGTCACCATCAACGACCCGCTGGGGCAGGAAATGATGAGCTGGCGACGCCGCTGCCAGGACACGATTCGCCTGAATGCCCAAAAGATCAACCGGGTCTGGCCCTCCATGGAAGAGGAACTCTGGTACGTCAATGTCAAGGTGTTGAACCAGGACATCACCCCCGAACAGGCGGCCCGCCACATTCAAAGCGTGCACGAAAAAAACGCTTACCTGAAGTGAAGCCCTGCCCCCCGGGAACGCGGTCACGGGCTTCGTGGCAAGCATCACGGCCAGCTTGTCCGACGGCGGCAGACTCAGGCCACAAACAGGCTCTTGTATTGCTCGCGCAGCAGGTTCTTTTGCACCTTGCCCATGGTGTTGCGCGGCAACTCGGCCACCACAAAGCAACGCTTGGGGATCTTGAAGTTGGCCAGCTTGGCCTTGAGCTCGGCCACGATCGCATCCGGCTGCACGCTGGCGCCAGGCTTGGTAATGACCACGGCCACACCCACCTCGCCAAAGTCCGGGTGGGGCACGCCCACCACCGCACTTTCGGCCACGCCCTTCATCTCGTTGATGTAGCCCTCGATTTCGGCCGGGTACACGTTGTAGCCGCCGCTGATGATCAGGTCCTTGCTGCGACCCACAATCGTCACATAGCCCCGTTCATCGACCTTACCCACGTCACCGGTCTTGAAATAGCCATCGGCGGTGAATTCTTCGGCGGTTTTTTCGGGCATGCGCCAATAACCCTTGAAGACATTGGGGCCTTGGACCTGGATGCCGCCGATCTCGCCCACCGGCAAGTCCTGTCCATCATCACCACGCACCCGCAAAGACACACCTGGCAAAGGAAAGCCCACCGTGCCGCCGCGACGCTCGGACTGGTTGGCGTAACGCTTGTCTGCGGCGTAAGGGTTGGACGTCAGCATGGCGGTTTCGCTCATGCCGTAGCGCTCCAAAATGGTGTGGCCCGTGCGCTGCTGCCATTCGGTGAAGGTCTCGATCAGCAAGGGGGCTGAGCCCGCGATGAACAGGCGCATGTTTTTCACGGCCGCCTTGTCGAGCGAGGGCTCGGCCAGCATGCGCACATACAGCGTGGGCACGCCCATGAACACCGTGGCACGCTGCATGTGGGCAATGGCACGCTTGGGGTCGAACTTGGCCATCCAGATCATCTTGCTGCCATTGATCAGCGCACCGTGAATGGCGACAAACAAACCGTGCACATGGAAGATGGGCAAAGCATGGATCAGCACATCGCCATGGCCTTCAGGCCCACCGGTCTTTGTCCAGCCCCAGTAATCCTTGAGCGTGAGCGCATTGCTGAGCATGTTGCCGTGCGTGAGCATTGCGCCTTTGCTGCGCCCGGTGGTGCCGCTGGTGTAGAGGATCGCGGCCAGGTCATCGGCCTGACGCGGCACCGCCTGGTGCTGGTCGCTGTGGTGTGCGGCCCGCTCCAGCAAGCTGCCTGTGCGGTCATCGCTCAGGGTGAACACATGCTGCGTGCCCGCCTTGAAGGCGATCTTGCTGACCCAGCCAAAGTTGGCCGGGCTGCAAACCACGACGGCCGGTTCGGCGTTGCCAATGAAGTATTCGATTTCGGCGCTTTGGTAAGCCGTGTTGAGCGGCAGGAACACATAGCCAGCGCGCAGTGTGGCCAGGTACAGCATCATGGCTTCGACCGATTTTTCGACCTGCACCGCCACCCGGCTACCTTCGGGCAAATCCAGCGATTGCAGCAAATTGGCCATCATGGCCGTGGCGCGGTCCAGGTCTTGCCAGCTGTAGCGCAAGCCCTCGTCGGTTTCGACCGCCACCGCAGTCAGGTCGGCAGGAAAAGCAGCCCGCAGGGCTGAAAACAGGTTCTGGTGGGTCATGGTTTCAAAATGAAAACGTGAAAAAAGACATGAAAAAGGGCCCGATCACAGGCCCGTTGAAGATCCAGTGCCGCACTCAATCGAGCTTGGCCCCCGAGGCCTTGACGACCTGCGACCACTTGGCCAGCTCTTTTTTGATGAAAGCGTCAAACTGGGTGGTGGTCAGGTTGGGAAACTCAGCGCCCTGGTTGGCCCAGACGGCTTTGGCGTCGTCGGTCTGGCAGGCCCGGCGGATTTCTTCGATGGCACGCGCTTGGGCGTCCGCTGGCGTGCCTTTGGGTGCCCACACACCGTACCAGGTGGACACGGTGTAATCGGGCAGGCCCAGCTCGGCAGAGCAAGGCACGTCCGGAAAAGCGGCACTGCGTTTGGCACCGGACACCATGAGGGCCTTGATGCGCCCGCCCTTGATGTGCGCAGCCGAAGACCCCAGCCCGTCGAACATCATGTCCACATTGCCTGCAATCAGGTCTTGCAAAGCAGGGCCTGCACCCCGGTAAGGGATGTGCGTGATGAAGGTCTTGGTCTGCAGTTTGAACAACTCGCCCGCCAGATGGTGGGACGTGCCGCCGCCTGCCGAGCCGTAATTGAGTCGGGCCGGGTTTTTGCGGACAAACTCGATGAAGGCCTTGAAATCAGCGGCCTGGACTTTTTTAGGATTGACCACCAGTACCTGGGGCACGTTGGCCACCAAAATCAGGGGGACCAGGTCACGCTCCAGGTCGTAATCGAGCTTGGGGTACATGCTGGGCGCAATGGTGTGGTGCACCGCGCCCATGAACAGGTTATAGCCATCGGGCGCCGACTTGGCCGCCACCCCGGCACCCAGGGTGCCGCCCGCGCCGCCCCGGTTGTCAATGATGAGTTGTTTGCCTGTGAGCTTGGCAAACTGCGCCGACATCGGGCGCGCAAACGCATCGGTACCGCCGCCTGCCGGGAAAGGCACCACCATGGTCACCGGCTTGGACGGCCAGCTGCTTTGGGCTTGAGCCCACAGGGGCAGCGTGCCCGCCACGGCCGCCATGGCCTTCATGAAGTCCCGGCGTTGGCCCGATTGGATGCGCTCAGTCATGGTGTGTCTCCTCGTTTTGGATGGGTTTGCGCATCATAAAGTCTTTGCAATCCACCCATCTTGGGCGGGCGCGTTGCCGATTCAGCCAGGCGCACCGGGTCCACCTTCAGCGCTGTAACTCGGGTGACACCCGGGGACGACTGCATCCCTGCCCAGACCGCGGGTCAAAGCGCAGCCAACAAACGCAAGGCCTCGGAAAACCCCGCTGCGGGACGGCACACATCCAGGTGCACTACGGACAAGCCGCAGCGCCGGGCCCCCTCCACGTTGCGCTGTTGGTCATCCACAAACACCGCGTGTTCGGCCCGCACCCCCAAGGCCTGCCAACACGCCTGGTAAGCACGAGGGTCGGGCTTGAGGATGTGGGTGTAAGTGGCATCCACGATCACGTCAAAGCTTTGGAGCAAGGGCAAGCGTTCACGGAAATCCGCACCGTAAAACAGGTCCAGCTCGTTCGACAAAATGCCCAGCTTGTAGCCCAGCGCTTTGGCCTGTTCGATGGCCGCCACCGCTTCGGGCCGGATCACGGCCTGCACATCGGCCCCGCGTGCGCGCTGCACAAAGGTCTGCATCTCGGTCCACTCTTCGCCCAAGAGCCGCCCCACCTCGCGGGTGCGCTGCAGCCAGTAGTCGCGCTCGCTGATCTGGTCGGCCTGCATGGCCTGCCACAGCGTATCGGCCTCGGGCGCAAACGGGCCTTGCCAAGTGAGTGTGCCCGCAGGCAGGCCCAAGGCGGCTTCACTCAAGGCATGGGTTTCAAAGAGGGTGCGGCTGATGACACCGCCAAAGTCCAAGATCATCGCCTTGTCAGAGGGTTGGACGGCTTCAAGCATGGGCGACTTTCTTGACGCGCGATGGCGAGACCACCCCCCGGGCCAGCCAGTCGTCAAAGACCTTGAGCACCTGCTGCACGAAAGCGGTGTCGTTGATGTGCGCGTCGATGCGCGAGACTTCGGCCGCGCCCCAGTCGCATTGGCCACATTCGTCCATCAACGCAGCCAGCCCTTCGGCGTCGTGCAGCGGTGCCCCGGGCCGGTCCCACTCTTCGATGCCGAGCAGCGGCAACACCAAATGCACCGGGCCACGGGCCTGACGCAAACGGCTGGCCAGCTCACGGGCGAATTCGCGGCGCATCTCGGCGTCGATGCCCACCGAGGCGATGAGGCGGTTGTGCTCGTGCGAGGGTCGCCCGGCAAAGCGCTCGGGCATCTGGCCCCATGCGGGGTAATCCACCAGATCGGTGGCCCCGGGGGCAACGATCATGGGCACGCCCTGGCGGCCCGCGCCCATCAGGCGATCGGGGCCTGCGCTCACCACCGAGCCGCCCATCTGGTTGACCATTTCCTGAAGGCTGAAGTCCATCACACAGGCAAACTGGCCTTGCGCGGCCAGCGATTCAAATGCACGGCCCCCCATGCCCGTGGTGTGGAACACGGCCAGGTCAAAGCCGCGCTGGTCGAGTTCGGGTTGCAACGGCACCATGTATTTGAGGCAGCTCGACCCCAAAGACGTCATGCCGACCACGGGCCGGTCAAAACGCGGCACGCGCGCCACACGGCACGCCCCCACCACCGCGCCCGCGGCTTGGGCCAGAGCCGACTGGCACAGGCTGTTGAGGCCATAAAGGCCGCCTGCCCACAGCACCATCATCAGATCGGGCGGCATGCGCTCGGGTGGCAACAGCGGCGAAAACGCCACCGTGGACAACACCACCTTGGGCACGCCCAGCGGCAAGCTGCTGGCCACATCCAGCGCCAGGTCGGTACCCATGGTGCCGCCCAGCAGCAGCAGGCCGTTGACCTGGCCTTCGCGGTGCATCTCGGCGGCCAGGCGGCTCGCACCTTGTGCCATCAGGGCCATGGCGGTGTTTTCATCGCCGCTGTCGATCACTTGCTGCAAGGTCACCCCCGCAGCGTTGGCCACATCGGTGTTGGCCACATCGGGCAGGAGCTGGCCTTTGGCCAGAACCCCCACATCCATGACCAGCGCCAGCCCGCCTGCGGCCCACACCTGTTCCCGCAAGAACTTGATTTCATCGCTCTTGGTGTCCACGGTGCCCACGATCAGGATGCTGGGTGTGCTCATGCGCGGCCCTCCTGCACAGCGGCAAACGCGCCTTCGAGCACATCGCACATGAAGTCCACCTCATCGCGCGTGATGACCAGCGGCGGCGACAGGATCAGGTTGGGGCCGGAGATGCGCACCATCAGACCGGCCTTGTAGGCGGCCTTGGCCACCCGCGCCGGGATGTCGCTCGCGCGGGTCATGGGGGTGCGCATGGCCTTGTCACTCACCATCTCGATGCCCAACATCAGGCCCACGCCGCGCACATCCCCCACAAAGCTGCAGGTGTCCCTCAGCTTGCTCAGGCGCGTCTGCAGGTGCGCGCCCACGCGGGCGGCGTTGCCAGGGATGTCCAGCGCCTCGATCTGGTCGAGTGTGGCCAGCGCCGCCGCAGCGGCCACCGGGTGCGCGCTGTAGGTGTAGCCGTGCGAGACCGAGGCCGTGCCGGTGGTGTCGGCATCAAACACTTCGGCGATGCGGCGGTTGATGGCCGTGGCCCCGAGCGGGATGTAGCCCGAAGAAATGCCCTTGGCCAGGCACCACATGTCGGCGTTCACCCCCCACAGGCGCGTGCCGAACAGCTCGCCACTGCGGCCAAAACCGGTCACCACCTCGTCGGCGATCAGCAGCACACCGTATTTGTCGCAAATATGGCGCACCAGCGGCCAATAGTTCGGCGGCGGCACAATCACCCCGCCCGCGCCCTGCACCGGTTCGGCAATGAAGGCGGCCACCGTGTCCGGCCCCTGAAACACGATTTCGCGCTCCAGCAGCTCGGCGCAGATTTCGCCCAGGCGGATCGGGTCGTCGGTGTAGGGGTTGTGGTACGCCCAGGGCGTGTCGACATGAAAGCAGCCAGGCAGCAGTGGCTCGTAAGCGCGGCGAAAATTGGTGTTGCCATTCACGCTCATGCCACCAAAGTGCACACCGTGGTAGCCCTGGCGCAGGCTGATGAATTTGAAACGGTCGGCCTGGCCCTTGAGCTTCCAGTACTGGCGGGCCACTTTCAAGGCACCTTCCACCGCATCGGACCCGCCGGTCGAAAACATCACTGCGGCCACGCCCTCAGGTTCCATCATCTGCACCAGGCGTTTGGACAACTCGATCGCCCGTACATGGGTGGTGCCGCGGAACACGTTGTAGAACGGCAGCTCGTCCATCTGAGCCACGATGGCATCGCGCACCGGCTTGTTGCTGTGGCCCAGGTTGCAGGCCCACAGGCCCCCTACGCCGTCGAGCATCTTGTGGCCGTCCACGTCCCAGATCCAGCAGCCCTCACCTTTGGCGATGATGTCGGGCGTGGCTTTCTTCATCGCCCCCGGATGGGCCATGGGGTGCCACAGGTATTGCGCGTTGTCGGCCTTGAGTTGGGAGTGGTTCATGTCGCGTACTTTCAAAATCACAGTTGAATCCAGGCCGTTTTCAGGTCCAGGTATTTGTCCAGGGCGTGCATGGACTTGTCGTGCCCGTTGCCCGACTGGCGCACCCCGCCCAGCGGCACGGTGATGTCGGGGCCACCATAGGTGTTGACGTGGACCACCCCGGCCTTGATGGCGCGCACCATGCGGTGGGCGCGCGAGAGGCTGCCGGTCCACACGGCAGACGCCAAGCCATAGGTCGAATCGTTGGCCAGACGCACGGCCTCGGGTTCATCGTCGAACGGCATGACCGCCAACACCGGACCGAAAACTTCCTCACGGGCGAGTGTCATGTCGGGCGTCACGCCATCAAACAAGGCCGGCGCCATGTAACTGCCGCCTACCACAGGCTGCAGCGCCTGCCCGCCCACGCGCAGGCGTGCGCCCTGCTGCTGGGCGGTCTGCACCGCCGCCAAGTTTTTGGCCAGTTGGCGTGCACTGCTGACCGCACCGATCTCGGTCGTCACATCCAGCGGGTCACCCACGCGCAAGCTGGCGGCAATGTTGTGCAGGCGCTCCACAAATTCGTCGTGTACCGAGCGCTGCACCAAGAGGCGCGAGCCCGCCACACACACCTGACCGCTGTTGCGGAAGATGCCCATGGCCGACACCTTGGCCGCCTGGGCCAGATCCGGCGCGTCCTCAAACACCACATTGGGCGACTTGCCGCCCAGCTCCAGATAAACCCGCTTCAGGTTGGATTCGGCCGAGGCCTTGAGCAGCAGGCGTCCTACCGGGCCCGAGCCGGTGAAAGTCAAAATGTCCACATCCATGTGCCGCGCCAGCGCCTCACCCGCCTCGTTGCCTGTGCCGGTCACCACGTTGAGCACGCCCGGAGGCAAGCCCGCATCCAGGCACAGCTGGGCCAAACGCAACAAAGACAGCGAGGCGTCTTCGGACGGTTTGAGCACCACCGAGTTGCCCGCCGCCAACGCAGGAGCGATCTTCCAAGCGCCGATCATCAACGGGAAGTTCCACGGCACGATGGCCGCGACCACACCCACCGGCTCCTTGTGGACCAGGCCCAGTGTGCCTTCGGGCGTGGGCGCGATTTCGCCGTTGACCTTGTCCACGCACTCGGCGTAATAGCGGAAGGTGCCCGCCGCGCTGCCCGGCTCGGCCTTCCAGGCCATGGCGATCTCAGTGCCGTTGTCACGCACGCCCAGCACCGCCAGCTCGGCATGGTGCGCCTCGATGCGGTCGGCAATGCGGTGCAAAATTTTCTTGCGCTCGGCAGGCGCCATGCGCGACCACACGCCCTGCTCGAAGCTGCGACGGGCCGCCTGCACGGCGCGGTCCACATCGGCCCGCCCGGCCGCCGCGATGGTACAGAGCGGCCGTCCGTCAATGGGCGAAACCACGTGCAAAGTCTGGCCGGAGGCTGCCGCCGTCCACTGACCGTCGATCATCAGGCCTTGATCGGGGATCGGCAGCTGACGCTGCGCGTCAATGAGTTCTTGTTTCATGCAACACCTTCTTACTCTTGTGAGCATCGTAGGCAGCGTCCCCCCAAACCACTATCGAAACTGCGCATCTCTGCCCTGAGGTTTACCCATGGACTCCGCAAAAAAATCAAGTTAGGGCACCACGCCCCCGGGTTTTCACGAAAAACTCTGCCCGGCCGAAGCGGGCACACTCAAGGACATGCGTCGCCTACCCTTTTTAACCCTTTGATGAGCGTCTCCGTCCCCGATTCCACCTGGGTCCAGGTGCTGGACACCCAGGACATGGACCAGCACGCCCAGGCCCAGCAGGGCTGGGCTTTGCAGTACGAGCAGCTCTCGCCCGGCCAGTTCAAGGGGCGCATCCACCGGGTGCAGCTGCCCGAAGTGACGCTGCTGCGCGAAGACACCAGCATCGCCTTGCGTCAGCGCGGGCGGCTCGATGACAGCGTGTATGGCTTTGCCATGGCGCTGCAGGACTCCCCCGACCTGTTTTTCAACGGCCAGCGGGTGCCTGCGCACGCGATCATGTGCGGCAAAGGCGACGAGGTGGACCTCACCACACCGCCGCACTTCACGTTGATCGCGGTCGTGGCCCGCCGCAGCCTGCTCAACCCGCTGTGGGAGCGCATGTACCAAAAACCCCTGGCGCACTGGCTCGAAAAACAGCTGGTGCTGCCCACCACCGACATCAAGGCGCAGAACCTGCGCGACCTGCAGCTCACCGTGCTGGACCAGGCTAGCGCTCTGGCACACCGCCAGCACGACCCTCAGGCCCTGCGCCAGCTGCGCGACGAGATCCTGATGGAATGGCTCGAAGCCCTGCCCTCGCGGGTGGACACGTCTGAATTGCCCAATCTGGAGCGGCGCAAAAAACTGGTCGACCGTGCCTGCGAGCTGATGATGGGCCATGCCGACGAACCCCTGTCCATCCTGGAGGTGTGCAGCCGCGTAGGGACCAGTCGGCGCAAGCTCAACTACTGCTTTCAGGACGTGCTGGGCACCACGCCCATCAAGTACCTGCGCACGCTGCGTCTGAACAGCGTGCGCCGCGCCCTGCGCCAGGCGGCGCCCGGCGTCACGATCCAGGACATCGCCTCGCACTGGGGCTTTTGGCACCTGAGCCAGTTCGCGCAGGATTACAAACACCTGTTTGGCGAACTGCCATCAGAGACCCTGCGCGACCCCAAAAACCGCGCTTGACCGGATACGGATCAGGCCCCTGCACATGCCCATGCGCACGCACCACCGGTGCCATCACATGCGCTCTGCCCCTTTGGCCGGAGTGGTGCGGCTTTCGTTTCCTGCTTACACAGCCCCTCGCATCACACGGCGCCAGTGTCAAGCCGACCGAGGTCCGAACCCTTTCATGCTGCCGCCAACCGACCCGGGCGGCTTGTGGGCCCCCGTGCGCCGTAGCGGCCCATGTCGAGCCCTTCGGTGCGGATGGCCGGCTGGCGACCCGAGATCAGATCGGCCAGCAGCTGCGCACTGCCGCAGGCCATGGTCCAGCCCAGGGTGCCGTGACCGGTATTCAGGAACAGGTTGTCCAGCGGTGTAGCCCCCACCAAGGGTGTGCCGTCGGGCGTCATCGGGCGCAGCCCGGTCCAGAATTCGGCACGCGGCAGGTCACCGCCTGGAAACAGTTCGCGCGTGACCTTCTCCAGTGTTGCACGTCGGCGCGGGTTCAAGCCCAAATCAAAACCGGCCAGATCGGCCATGCCCCCCACCCGGATGCGATCGCCCAGTCGGGTCAGCGCAATCTTGTAGGTTTCGTCCAGCACCGTGGACTGCGGCGCCAAAGAGGCGTCCAGCAAGGCCATGGTCAGCGAGTACCCCTTGACCGGGTAAACCGGGATGTCCAAGCCCAATGGCAGCAACAGCTCGCGCGAATAACTGCCTGCGGCCAACACGTAGCGGTCCGCCTGCAGGACTTCACGTTCGGGCCCCGCCAGTTGCACCTCGGTGATGCGGCGGCCATCGGAGCGCAGCGTTTGAACCGTCACGCCTTGGCGAAAAACAACACCCAAAGCTTGCGCACGCTCGGCCAGGCGTGTGGTGAACAGGTGGCAATCACCCGTCTCGTCGTTGGGCAGACGCAAACCACCACTGAGCGGCACCTGCGCCCAGCCCAAGGCCGGCTCCACACCGACCACGCCCTGGCGGTCGAGCAACTCAAACGGCACACCGCAGGCTTGCAGAACTTCGACATCGCGTCCTGCCGCGTCCAGCTGGGCCTGGGTGCGAAACAGCTGCAGCGTGCCGGCACTGCGCTCGTCGTAGGCGATGCCAGTTTCGGTGCGCCATTGGCGCAGGCAGTCGCGGCTGTATTCGGACAGGCGCATCATGCGCTCCTTGTTCACCGCATAACGACCTGTCGTGCAGTGGGCCAGCATCGCCGCCACCCAGCGCCATTGGAACGCGGTGCCATCGGGCCGAATGGCCAAAGGTGCATGGCGCTGGAACAGCCAGCGCAGGGCTTTGAGCGGAATGCCCGGTGCGGCCCAGGGGGTGGAATAGCCCGGAGAGACCTGACCCGCATTGGCGTAACTGGTCTCCTGCGCCACCCCCGTTTGACGGTCCACCACCGTCACCTGCGCACCTTGTTGGGCCAGTGCCCAGGCGGTGGTCACGCCCATCACCCCGCCACCTAAAACAATAACTTTCATGCCATCACTCCGAATCACTTGAGATAGAGTGATGCTATGGATATGAAACAGGATATTTTTTTGTTTTATTTCAGAAACGCAGTCATTTTTCCTGAATGCTATTCTTGAACCCAATCTGTACCGCACGATGAACGAGCCCGACCGCATTGACCTGAAAATCCTCGACCTGCTGCAACGCCAGGGCCGCATGTCCATGACCGAACTGGGGGAACAGGTCGGACTGTCCACCTCACCCTGTTCCGAGCGGGTCAAACGCCTGGAACGTCAGGGCCTGATCACCGGTTACCACGCCCGGGTCAATCCGGTTCAGTTGGGCAAACCGCTGCTGGTGTTCATCGAGATCACACTGTCCCAAAAATCGCCCCAAATTTTTGAGGCCGTGCGTCGGGAAGTCGGACTCATGCCCGAAGTGCTGGAGTGCCATCTGGTGTCGGGCAGCTTCGACTACCTGGTCAAGGCGCGCTTGCGGGCCATGACGGATTACCGTGAACTGCTGGGCACCATCCTCGACAAGATTCCGGTGCCCGCGCAGTCCAACAGCTATGTGGTGATGGAAGAGGTCAAGGAAACCACGGTGCTGGCGCTGGACCGCTGAAGCGGGCTTTTCTTGACCTTAAGCAGCGCTGCGCCGACCTGCCCACAGCCACAGGACCGCGCCGCCGACGATCATGGGTACACACAGCCATTGCCCCATGCTCATGCCCAGGCTCAGCAGGCCCAGATGGGCATCGGGTTCGCGGAAATACTCGGCCACAAAGCGGAAAAAGCCATAGCCCAGCAAAAATGCGCCCGACACCTGACCCGTTGGGCGGTCCTTGCGGGCAAACCACCACAGCAACACAAACAGCAGCACGCCCTCCAGCGCGATTTGATAAAGCTGCGAGGGGTGGCGCGGCAAATCGCCCGCCCCCCGGAACACCATGCCCCAGGGCAGCGACGGGTCGGCCACACGGCCCCACAACTCGCCATTCAAAAAGTTGCCCACCCGCCCCGCCGCCAGGCCCGTGGGCACGCAAGGGGCCACAAAGTCCATGACCTGCAAAAACGGGCGTTGGCGGGTGCGGGCAAACCAGACCATGGCCAGCATCACGCCCAGCAAGCCGCCATGAAAACTCATGCCGCCTTGCCAGATGGCGAAGATTTCGAGGGGGTTGGACAGGTAGTAAGCCGGCTTGTAAAACAGGCAGTACCCCACACGCCCGCCCAAGATGACGCCGAGCACGCCTAAAAAGAGGATGTCCTCGACATCGCGTTTTTGCCATTGCGGCAGGTTCTTGAAGGGCAGATGTGCCAAACGGCGTGTGCCCAGCCAGAAAAACAAGCCAAAAGCGGCCAGATAAGTCAGGCCGTACCAGTGGATGGCCAAGGGGCCGAGTTGCAAGGCAACGGGGTCAATTTGAGGATGGATCAGCATGCCCGGATTGTGCACCGGCCATGCCTCCGACCGGACACAAAGGCCTGTGACTCGCCCGTTAGAATGTGGCGACCTTCTTTTGGGCATCTACCTAGACACCACCATGAGCGACAAAATCATCCCAATCACCCCCATCAACCGCCGCAGCGCCAACATCACGCAGGGCAAATCCCGCGCCCCGAACCGTTCGATGTACTACGCCATGGGCTATGAAGAAGGCGATTTCGTCAAACCCATGGTCGGCGTGGCCAACGGCCACAGCACCATCACGCCTTGCAACAGCGGTCTGCAAAAGCTGGCCGACGCGGCCGTGGCGGGTATCGAAGAAGCCGGTGGCAACGCCCAGATTTTCGGCACCCCCACCATTTCCGACGGCATGGCCATGGGCACCGAAGGCATGAAGTACTCGCTGGTCAGCCGCGAGGTGATCTCGGACTGCATCGAGACCTGCGTGCAGGGCCAGTGGATGGACGGCGTGCTGGTGGTCGGCGGCTGCGACAAGAACATGCCCGGCGGCATGATGGGCATGCTGCGCGCCAACGTGCCCGCCATCTATGTGTACGGCGGCACCATCCTGCCCGGCCGTTACCAGGGCAAAGACCTGAACATCGTGAGCGTGTTCGAGGCCGTGGGCGAAAACGCTGCAGGCAAACTCAGCGACTTCGACCTGAAGGAAATCGAAAAACGCGCCATTCCTGGCACGGGTTCCTGCGGCGGCATGTACACCGCCAACACCATGTCTTCGGCTTTCGAGGCACTGGGCATGTCCCTGCCCTACTCGTCGACCATGGCCAACCCGCACGACGAAAAGCAGAACTCGGCCAAGGAATCGGCCAAGGTGCTGATCGAAGCCATCAAGAACGACCTCAAGCCCCGCGACATCGTCACCAAGGAAGCCATCGAAAACGCCGTGGCCGTGATCATGGCCACGGGCGGCTCGACCAACGCGGTGCTGCACTTCCTGGCGATTGCCCACACTGCGGGCGTGGACTGGACCATTGACGACTTCGAGCGCATGCGCAAGAAAGTGCCTGTGATTTGCGACCTCAAACCGAGCGGCAAATACCTGGCGGTGGACCTGCACCAGGCCGGCGGCATCCCGCAAGTCATGAAGGTCCTGCTCAAGGCAGGTTTGCTGCACGGTGACTGCATGACCATCACGGGCAAGACCGTGGCCGAAAACCTGAAAGACGTGCCCGACACGCCCCGCGCCGACCAGGATGTGATCCGCCCGATCGACAAGCCGATGTACGCCGAAGGCCACCTGGCCATCCTCAAAGGCAACCTGTCGCCCGAAGGCGCTGTGGCCAAGATCACGGGCCTGAAAAACCCCGTCATCACCGGCCCTGCCCGCGTGTTTGACGACGAGCAATCGGCCCTGCAAGCCATTTTGGCGGGCAAGATCCAAGCCGGTGATGTGATGGTTTTGCGCTACCTCGGCCCCAAGGGCGGCCCGGGCATGCCCGAAATGCTGGCCCCCACGGGCGCTTTGATTGGTGCCGGTCTGGGCGAAAGCGTGGGCCTGATCACCGATGGCCGTTTCTCCGGCGGCACCTGGGGCATGGTGGTGGGCCACGTCGCCCCTGAGGCTGCTGCAGGCGGCACGATTGCGTTTGTCAAAGAAGGCGACAGCATCACCATCGACGCGCACAAGCTGATCCTGGAGCTGAACGTGCCTGAAGCCGAACTGGCCAAGCGCCGCGAAGGCTGGAAAGCCCCTGAGCCCCGTTACACCCGGGGTGTGCAGGCCAAGTTCGCCTTCAATGCATCGAGCGCCAGCAAAGGTGCCGTGCTGGACCTGTACTGATCCCGTGAAAGTCACCCGCATGCTGCGCATCCTGGTCACCGGCGCACTGGCCTTGTTGGCCGTGGCTCCGGCCATGGCCGACCAGGCCCTGGCCACGAGCAAAAGCTGCATGGGCTGCCACGGCGTTCAGCGCAAAGTGGTGGGCCCGGCCTTCAAGGATGTGGCCGCCAAGTACAAAGGCGACAAGACCGCGGTCGAGCACCTGACCCGCAAGATCAAACAAGGGGGTTCGGGCGTCTGGGGCAAAGTGATGATGCCGGCCAACCCGCAGATCAGCGATGCCGAAGCCCAAAAACTGGCCTTGTGGATTTTGAACACGCCCTGAAGCGCACCGCGCTCACAGCAAAAAGCCGCTCCCTGGAGCGGCTTTTTGCTGGGTTCAGCGACAGTGGTGACGGTCCGTGGGCAGCATGCGCCGCCCACCCAGGTCCTCACAAACCAATGGCAGCGATACCGGCTTTGGCGATCTGGGCGTCTTCGTTCGACTTGACACCGCTCACGCCGACCGCGCCCATGCAAAAGCCGTCTTTCATGATCGGCACACCCCCTTCGAGCATGCCTTGAATGGTCGGGGCCGACAGGAACGAGGTGCGGCCGCCGTTGATGACGTCTTCGTAGCCCTTGGTCTCGCGGCGGCCCAGAGCCGCGGTGTGGGCTTTGGCCGGGGCGATGTGCGAGGACACGGGCGCTGCGCCATCAAGACGCGCAAAGTGCAGCAAATGGCCGCCTGCATCAACGATGGCGATGCTCACCGCCCAGTTGTTCTTGAGGGCTTCGGCTTCGGCCGCAGCGGCAATGGCTTTGACATCGGAGAGTTCGAGGCTGGCTTGAGTTTTCATGGTGTGGACTGGTCAGTTTTGAAAACCGCAAGGATACACGGGCGCACGAGCGCCATTGCACACCCCTGCGCAAAACTGATTCACCCGGATAACCCCATGACGGCGCGGATATTGGGTGTGGCGAGCAGCCTCACCCTACAATGCAATGGCCCTGAAATCAGGGTTTGAACAGGAGAGACAAGCATGAGCGACCTTCGCACACTGAACACCACAGACTGGGGCCACGGCTCCGATCTGGCCACACGCAACCGCGTGCTGCGCAACACCTACTGGCTGCTGGCCCTGAGCTTGCTGCCCACCGTCTTGGGCGCCTGGCTGGGCGTGAGCACCGGCATCACCCGCTCGCTTTCGGGCGGCGTGGGGCTGGTGGTCTTCCTGGCGGGTGCCTTCGGCTTCATGTTCGCCATCGAGAAAACCAAAAACTCGGCTGCTGGCGTGCCTGTGCTGCTGGCCTTCACCTTCTTCATGGGCCTGATGCTCTCGCGCATGATCGCCATGGTGCTGGGTTTCAAGAACGGTGCCGACCTGGTGATGACCGCCTTTGCGGGTACCGCTGGCGTGTTCTTCGTCATGGCCAGCCTGGCCAGCACCATCAAACGCGATCTGTCGGGCATGTCCAAGTGGCTGTTTGTGGGCGCCTTGGCCATCATGATTGGCGGCATCATCAACGTGTTTGTCGGCTCCACCGTGGGCATGATGGTGATCTCGGTCATGGCCATCGGCATCTTCAGCGCCTACATGCTGTACGACCTGAAACAGATCATCGACGGCGGCGAGACCAACTACATCAGCGCCACACTGGCCCTGTACATGGACATCTTCAACGTGTTCCAGAGCCTGCTGGCTTTGCTGGGCATCATGGGCGGTGAGCGCGACTGATTCGCGTCATCCACCCCAAACAAAGGCTCCCGAGGGAGCCTTTTTTGTGGTGCGCCCGGCACGGGCGCACTCTTGGAGGTGCAAGTCCTCCCGTAAGTTGATCACAGCGAACGAAGCGAAGCGCAACTGCATGAGGGTGACCGAGTGTGGGAAGGAAGCGTGGAGCGAAACTGC
>Ga0255127_1000086_pt1 | contig 48193 bp, 40 predicted proteins | sample Law_Miss_RepB_8d_FD_188555 | JGI IMG/M metagenome (GOLD analysis project Ga0255127, IMG submission 188555) | Freshwater microbial communities from St. Lawrence River, New York, United States - Law_Miss_RepB_8d | ecosystem: Environmental > Aquatic > Freshwater > River | place: USA: New York...
GGATGCGGCCGATCGACTGCGATGCGTTTTGCGTGTGCAGGGTGGAGAGCACCAGGTGGCCGGTGTCTGCTGCGCTGATCGCCGCCTGGAACGAGATCGCGTCGCGCATTTCGCCGACCATGATGATGTCGGGATCCTGACGCAGGACGTGCTTCAAGCCTGCCTGGAAGCTGCCGGTGTCGAGACCGACTTCGCGTTGCTCAACGACGGACTGGTTGTCTTCGAAGACGAATTCGATGGGGTCTTCCAGCGTGACGATGTGCTTTTTGAAGTTGGCGTTGATGTGCTCGAGCATCGCCGCCAGCGTGGTGGACTTGCCGGAACCCGTCGTGCCGGCGACCAAGACGATACCGCGGGGGGAAGCAGCGATGGACTTGATGATGGGCATGAGTCCCAATTCCTCGAAGCTCGGGACCTGCGTCTTCACATAGCGCATGGCCAGGGCGAACGTACCGCGTTGCTGGAACACGTTGGTCCGGAAACGTCCCACGCCGGGCTCGTAGTAGCTGAAGTCGACTTCGCGTTCTTCATCCATGCGACGGCGGGCATGCGGCGGAACCATCGCAGTCAGGATCTTGTCCATCCACTCCTCGGTGGGCACCGGTGCGTCGATGGTGATGAGTTGCCGGCTGATGCGGAAAACGACAGGGGAACCCACTTTGATGTGAATATCGGAGGCTCCACCTTCAACCGCAGCCTTCAGGATTCCGCGCAGCAAATCTGTGTCGTAGCTCATGGATTTTGTGTGGCAAAAGCCTAGCAAGTACAGGGCCGGGGAACACGGATTTTCCGATAAAACCGATGCCGCTGAGCAATTTACGATGTCATTGGCCGACTTCGACGAGTCAATCTCACAGGATGACCGAAGTTTGGAAGCAACAGGTCGATTGAGGCTATGGACTCCAGATTGGACGCCGAGTACCTCATGGTGCAGTCTTCTGGTATGGCGATGCCCGCGCTGGGAAAGCAGTTGATGACGCTGGGAGGGACGCTGCTGGTGATCGGTGCGATCCTTTATTATGGGTCACCTTCTAAGGGCGGTCTACCTGGGGACATTGCCATTGAGCGTCCCGGGTTTTCATTTCACTTCCCAGTCGTCACTTGTTTGGTTTTCAGCCTGATATTCAGTGGCGTGCTCCGCTGGTTGAACCGATGAATCCCTCCCGATCATTGCCTGAAGTTGCCTGTCCACAATGCCGATGTCGGGGACCGTGGCTTGCAAGCCCGATGGGTCCGTTTTGCTCGGAGCGCTGCCGTATGATGGATCTCGGTCAGTGGTTCTCGGAAGACCATCGCATTAGTCGGGAGTTGCGGCCTGGGGATTTTGAGGGATTTGACGAATTGACGCCGGGAGATCATCTGGATCGTCCATCGGATCGGTGACGGTGGAAGCGACAGGGTTGTTACAAAGAAAAGTCCCGTCCAAAGGGGATTATCCCTTTTACACACGAGCCAAATTCAAGGACTTTCCCGACCAGCATTTTTGCGGACGCAAAAGCTAAACGCCCAGGCGCTCATCCTGTTTTGGGTGCAGGTTTTGGTGAAATGGATCCGTCGATTGGCGCGAATTTGAGGCATGCAAAAGTTAATCATCCCTGAGCCGGCTTCGGCGCTTCGTTCTGCCGTTTTGCTGGCCTTGATGCCGGCTGGGTACTTGTTGGCCGATGCATCTGCGGTCGAGGCCTATCAGATGGATCGGTGGATGAGCTACGAGGTCAAAGGCGTGCGCATCCGCCCCCAGTTGGACATCAACATGATGTACAACAACAACGTATTTTCAGCCTCAGACGTTGGAAACATTGAGTATGTCGATCTCAGAACGCCGACGTACAAGGTGGTCGATTTAAACGGGGGGTACGCCTACCAGCCTTCATTTGGCCAACCATTGCTGCCGTATTCAGGGGCGCTGCAATATCAGGTTTACAGAGATGCCTCGCTCAATCAACGGATTGCGTCGTCCCCTCCGTTTGCCTCGTCGGTTTATCCGCCGCTAGCGGCGACGATTCCCACCAATGCTCCGGCCAGTGCGACAGGGATTCTGGCAGGATTTCAGACCAACCGACTGATCCTGAATCCCAAGGTAGCGGATCTCATCGGAACCGTTTCACCCGGCGTGAGTTTTCAAGTCGGTTCCGAAGACGAAAACTATCTCAATCTGCTCTACCAGAGCGACAATACCCGGTACTTCGATCTCGGGGTGGCTCCGGTGCCCATGCACCGCTTTCAGGTGGCGGGCAAGTACGACAATCAAAGCCGTTTGCGGATGGAGGGAAACCATTCCACTGAGTTGGTTTCCTCGTTCATGGGAGGTTGGGTGAACCTGGGTAGCACCTTGGTCGATCGCTGGACTCACACCACCTCGGGCCGTGTCACGTACGACAGCTCCGACAAGACCGATGTCTATGTCAGCGGCTCCTGGAACTACATCAATTTCCAAAAGGTTAATTTGTACGGCAACGATGGTTGGCGAGCCAATATGGGAGCCAGCTACAAGCCGACAGACCGGCTCTCCGTGTTTGTTGAGGGCGGCTACGGTCTCACAGATTTCATCCGAGGCACATCGGCGCTCGGTTTTATACCGACTTCTCACGTGTACGGCGGCTTTGTCGGAGTTCGCGGCCAGTTCACAGAGCGTTTGGAGGGCACGATTGGTGGCGGCTACGAAATTCGCGATTTCCCCGACATTCCCGGCGCATCCTTTTCCATTCCAGCCGCGAACATCTCGGTGAGCTATGCCTTCCGAGAGACGACCAAGTTTTCGTTGGCCTACACGCGGCGCACCGACAATGCCGCCCAGATCGCGCGCCAAGGCGTCACCTACGACACGACTGCGCTCAATGTCCAGCAGATGCTGGGCACGACCGGTACGTGGATGGCCACGGCGGGTGTTTCGTACCAAGGGGGCGCATTCGACAGTTTGACCGGCTTCGGGGCTGCTTACGAGCCCATTGCCGGCACATCCCTGAGGTCTCTGAGTCTGCGCACCGTGGATTACAAGCGTGATGACTCCATGCTGTCGTTGTCGGGCGGCATCAACTACATGCCGCGTCGCTGGCTGCGATTCGGCCTGAATTATTCCTACGAAAACTATTCCATCAATTATGCGGATGCAGGATTGAAGGATGTGTTTTTGCCCTCTTACGATGCCCACCGAGTGATGGTGGGAGTGCAAATTGGTTACTGATTTATGAAATGGCGTTTGAACCTTTGTATTTCCTACGTGGTGGCCAGCGGGTTGGCGCTCGCGCAGGATTCTGTCCGTCGGATCGTTGCCGGGGATGTTCTGGTGATCAATGTCGCTGAAGAATTGGACATGAAGCAGAACCTCCGTGTGCCCACGGATGGCAAGATCACCTACTGGCTCTTGGATCCGGTGGTCGTGACCAACAAGACCGTGGCCGAAGTGCGTCAGCAGCTCTACACGATGCTCGACAAAGACTACATCATCAAGCCGGCCATTTCGGTGGAGGTCTCCGAGTATGTGAAGCACTTCATCAACATCACGGGGAGCTTCTTGAAGCAGGGTCGTGTTGAGATTCCTGCTGAGCGTCCGATTGACATTCTCGATGCCATCGGTCTCGGCGGAGGCTTCAGTCCGCGGGCCGACAAGAACAAGATCATTTTGCGCCGCAAGGGGCAGGTGAGCACCTACACCAAGAAGCAGTTGGACAAACTCTACTCGGAGGGCAACCGGGTGATGATCGAGCCTGATGACACGGTGGAGGTTCAGGAGAGCATCCTTTAATTTCAGTTCTGATTCATTACCATGGAAGACCAGTTGCAATCACAGCAGGGCAACCCAATGGGCGGCGGCGATCCGTCCATCAATCTCAGGCAGTATTGGCACGTCATTCTCGAGCGTCGCTGGCTCATCGTGGCTACCTGGACGGTGTGCATCATCGCAGGGGTGCTGTACGCGTTTCAGGCGACCCCGATGTTCCGGGCCATCGCCCGCCTTCAGATCGATCCTGAGAACCAAGGTGTGCTCAATCTGAACAGTTTGGCACTGGGCAATCAGGACCAGAACTACCTGACCACCCAGTACCGCAACCTGGAGAGCCGCAGCCTCATCTTGGAGGTCATGGAGAAGCTCAAGCTCGATACCCAAGATCCGCGGTATGCCCAGAAGTTGGACAAAGTGACCGCTGTCACCAAGGACATCAAAATCGTTCCGATCCGACTCAGCCGGTTGGTCGAGGTCCAGGTGACCCATCCCAAAGCGGACCAAGCGCAGCGGATTGCCGACACCATCCTCAAGGTGTTCTTGCAGCGGAATCTGGACGACAAGAAGCAGAAGGCTTTGCAGGGATTCCAAATCCTGGAGCAGGAAGCCAAGGGCAAGGAAGTTGAACTGGCCGCGCTTCAGAAGGACCTCCAGAAGTACCGCAAAGACAAGGGGATGGTGTCACTGAAGGATGCTCAGAACATCGATGCCGCCACGATGCGGGACCTCAAGACCGCCTATGAAACCTTGCGCTCCACGGCCGATGTCGCCAAGCAAACGGCTCAACAGGCTCAGGAGTGGGTGGCTGCCGGAAAGGATATCACGGAATTTGGTCCGCTGGTGAAGGATGAACAGGTTGCGTTCCTGCGAAAGCAGGTCAACGAGAACAGTTCAAAGCTGGCGGGTTTGCGCACCAAGTACCGGGAAAAGCACCCGAAAGTCATCCAAACGTCCACCCAGCTTCAGGCCGATACCCAGAAGCTGCGGGACGAGTCCGAACGAGCGCTCCAGAGCATTTTCCAATTGGCTCAATTGGAGAAGAACCGCGAGGCCGAAGCCTTGCGCAAGTACACCGAATCCGTTGAGCGGGTGTTCGCTCTCGATGAGGCGAAGATCGAATACGACATCATGGAGCAGAAGGTCAAACGGGTGGAAGGCTTCTATCAGACCATCCTGACCAAGGCGAAGGACTTCGACATTGGTACCAAGGACCTTCTCCAAAACATGAAGGTGCAAGATGCAGCCTTTGCTCCGACCAAGGCTGTGAGCCCCAACACTCCGTTGATCTTCGTGGGAAGCATCGTCGGCGGTCTGGCTGTGGCCTTGGGTCTGGCGCTCTTCTTCAACTTCTTGGATGACTCCATCAAGAGTCAGGATGACGTGGAGAACATCCTGCATCTGCCGTTCTTGGGCTACATCCCGAACATCAAATCGGTCAGCATCGTGGAGCGCGATCTCCAGTCGCACTTGCATCCGACGTCGAGTCCGGCCGAAGGTTTCCGAACCCTGCGCGCGGCCATATCGCTGGCCAAGAATGCCGACAAGCTCCGGGTTCTGGCGTTCACGAGTACGATTCCTTCCGAGGGTAAGTCCCTGACGGCTTCCAACTTCGCCATCGTCACCTCCCAGACGGGGCTCAAGACCCTCTTGGTGGACGCAGATCTTCGACGTCCGTCGGTGCACAAGGCCTTCCAGTTGCAAAGCCCGGCCGGTCTCACCGCCTATCTTTCTGGTCGACTGGACAACATCAGCGAAATCACCCACTCCACCGAGGTGCCGAATCTGGATGTGATTTGCTGCGGTGCTGTGCCGGCCAATCCATCGGAATTGATTGGTTCCAACCGGATGGTGCGTTTCTTGGAGGAAGCCTCCCGACGCTATGATCGGGTGATTCTGGATCTCCCGCCGGTCTCGGCTGTGTCCGATCCGCTCATCGTGGGTGCCATGGCTGACGGCATGGTCTTCGTCACCAAGTTCAACAAAATCCGTCGCGAGCATGCACTGCGGTCGGTGCAGCGCATTCAGAATTCCGGCATCCACCTGGTGGGCTTGGTTCTCAATGACATCGATTTCGAGGGCAAGGACTCGTACTACTACAGCTACCACTACTACCAGAACCGGTACTATTCCTCGCACTACCGCAACAAATCGGCCGACGAGACCGATGGCAAGAAGTCGACTGCGGATTCAGCGAAGGGAGCTTGATCCATTCACTGTTGTAGGATTCAGACAAAGCGGCGCGGATTTCTCCGCGCCGTTTTTGTCATTTGAGATACCGGGGATCGGATGATCGGAGGCACGCGGGTTTCGATAGAACGACCACCCGCTTTGGCATCATGGCTGCCGTAGGATAGTGGTTTGATCGGAAACCGGGTTGAAGGAGGTCTCACGCCCGTCGGGCCACTGAATGCGGGCCTCGGTTATCCGGCTTTGCCCGAGCCCGATGCTGATGGGCAGTTCGCTTTGTGAGAGGTAGCTCTTGGTGGGCATGACCTGACGCGAGATCCGGCGTCCGTCTTCGGTGCGTGCGTGAATCCACGCGCCGATCGCATCGGTGTTGCCCTTGCGTCCGATGGCCCGCAACCGGACCCAGTGGTTCCCCAAGTTTTGGTCATTGCGCAGCAGGATCGGTGGCCCGGCGATTTGGGTCATGACCACATCCAGGTCGCCATCCTGATCGAAGTCAGCGTATGCCGAACCGCGACCCACGATGGGTTGGAATAAATCCGAGCCCGCTTCGGCGGCGCTGGCGCTGATGAAGGTCTGGTTGCCGCCGCCATTCCAAAAGAGTTGGGCCGGTTGCCGGTAGCGGACGTTGGATTGCACCTTCTCGATTTCTTCCTCGATATGCCCGTTGGTGGTGAGGACATCCAAGCGACCGTCCAAATCATAGTCGAAGAAGAAGAGCCCGAATTTGAGCAGCAAGCGACTGGCGGGCCCGATGCCTTCAGTGATGGCCTCATCGGCAAACACCAGAGTGTCCTGGGTGGGTTGGGCGACATAGAGCGCGTTCATCTCATTGGCGAAATTGCCGATGGCAATGCCCAGAGCCCGGTCTGGACGAAACCGGGCGGCGTCGATGCCCATCGCTCCCCGTGTTTGCCCGTAGGCATCGAAGGCCACGCCGCTTTGGGCTCCAATTTCTTGGAAGGTGCCATCGTGCCGGTTGGTGAAGACAAAGTTCTGGACGGTGTCATTGGCCACCACGAGGTCCATCCATCCATCGTCGTTCAGATCGATGGGGGCCACGGCGAGGGTTTTGGCCATGGGCAGTCCGGTGGCGGGGTTTTGGATGCGGAGACCGCTGCGGGCCGAGATCTCGGTGAACCGTGGAACTCCGCCCGGCGCGACCGGGCCGTCATTCCGGTAAAGAGAGGGGAACGTGCCTGGAAACAGCCAGGGCCGTCCGTAGGCGCGCCCGACTCCCACCAGTTGATTGTTCACTTCCCGGTCCATTTGAGGCGACCACTCCACATAGTGGCCGATGAAGAGGTCCAGATCACCATCCCGGTCCAAGTCGAACCATGCTGCGGCGGTGGACCACTCCGATGATGACGCGGGTAACCCGCTCGGGCCTGTGATGTCCACGAAACGTCCTTCACCGAGGTTGCGGAACAAACGGAGTCCTCCCACGCCGGTGAGCAGCAGGTCGGTTCGGGAATCGCCATCCCAATCCCCGCAGGCCACCCCCATTCCGTAGAAGGGGACATCCAAGCCCGAGCCGGCGGTGATGTCGGTGAACCGGATGGGTCCCCCCGGCTGGGTATCATTGCGATAAAGAATCGGAGTCGCCGTTCCGCGGGTGCCGTGCTCTGAATCCGGCCAATCCGTCCCGTTGGTAAACAGGAGATCCGCATCGCCGTCACCATCCAGATCGAAGCAGGCCACACCGCCTCCCATGGTTTCCGGAAGGAGTTTTTTCCCCTGCGCCCCGTTGTGGTGCGTGAAGCGGATTCCAGCCTCCCGAGTGATGTCGGTGAACCGCACGGTCGGGGGACGTGGACCACGCCCTGTATCGGAAGCGATAGGACTTTGGATCGGCGCGAGTGTGGTGGATCGAGTGACGGGGCGCCGTTGCAACCACCACACGGCCCCGGCGGCTACCACGCACAAGAGGATCAAGACGATGAGCGAACGGCGCAGAGCCTGGGTGATTACCTCTTCATCGGAGCCGGGCGGGCGTCCGGGTTCGGGGTTCTGACTGGCCATGCCGGGACGCTGGAATGATCCGGACTCCATTTTCAAGCCCGGAGCCGTTGATGTTGGCGCCCGTCCGTTGATGCAACGGGGTTGTGGTTGGAATCTCAGTGGCAACCCGGATAAGTCCGTGACTGGCTTATCCACCAGTACTCTGATTGGCTTGGGGACGATGTTTGGAGCCGACGGTTCCCCAGTTTTATTGACGACCCTCTTGAGGGACGTATCCCGTTCGTTTTATCTCACCTTGCGGGTGCTGCCGTCCCGAGTTCGTGCCCCGATTGGGTTGGCCTATTTGTTGGCGCGCGCCACGGACACATTGGCCGACGCCTCATCCGTTCCCGTGGCTGCTCGGCGGGCGGCCTTGGAATCGCTGCAAGATCGCATTCTGGATGAGCAAGCCCCGAACCCGACGTGGGCGGACTTTGATCCGAGCACTCCGGAAGTGACGGAAGGTGAACGGGTACTCTTGAAGCGGATTCCCGAAGCATTGGCTCTCTTGGACCACTCGTCGGTTTGGGAAAAAACCTGCATACGGACCGTTCTAGAGACCATTGTCGGTGGTCAAATCCTGGATCTGGATCGGTTTGGAGGGGTGAGTCCTGGGCAAAGTGTTGAGGCGTTGCCCGATGCTGCCGCACTCGATGACTACACCTATCGAGTGGCCGGTTGCGTGGGTGAATTCTGGACCCAAATTTGTCGCCATCGGTTGTTTCCTTCGGCAGCACTCGACGATGAAGCGTTCCGGACCGACGGCATTCGTTTCGGCAAGGGATTGCAGTTGATCAATATCCTGCGCGATTTGCCCAAGGATCTCCAGGCAGGTCGATGCTATCTGCCGCTGGATGAGCTGAAGCGTGAAGGGCTTACTCCAGCAGACTTGTTGGATCCGACTCAGGAAGCTCGCCTACGCCCCATCTATGACCGGTGGTTGCAGCAGGCCGAGTCGCATTTGGTGGCCGGCTGGAACTATGTATTGAGCATTCCGCGGGGACAAATCCGCGTCCGATTGGCGTGTGCGTGGCCGATTCTCATTGGGATTCAGACCTTGGTCCGACTTCGGCAGCCGGGTGTGCTCAATGCCCGTCATCGTGTGAAAATTTCCCGAACCGATGTTCGGTCCATCCTCTGGGCCACGATCTGGAGGCTTCCTTTCCGGCGTCAGTGGGAGGGTCTGTTTGAATCGATGAAGACTTCACGGGATTCCTGACTGTTGGCGGTCGATGTCGCGATTGGACGTGGCGGCGGATACGGGTGAGTTTGAGTGCGCATGAAGGTTTTGATCACTGGAGCCAGCGGGTTCGTGGGGCGTGCCGTTTCCGAGGCCGTGATTCTCGAAGGGCATTCTGTGCGACGGATGGCTCGTGGAATCCGGCTTCAAGATGCCGGAACGGACTGGGTTAAGGGTTCTGTGCTGTGTCCGGAAGATTTGCGGCAGGCATTGGATGGCTGCGATGCGGTGGTTCACCTGGTGGGGATCATCGGCGAGGTGGGGGACCAGACCTTCGAGCGGGTGCATCATGAGGCCACGCTTCGGGTGGTCGAGGCGGCTTTGGCGTGCGGGGTACGGCGCATGGTCCACATGAGTGCGCTCGGAACCCGTCCGAGCGCTGTTTCGCGATATCACCAAACCAAGTGGGCAGCGGAAGAAGTGGTGAGAAGTTCCGGGCTTGATTGGACCGTATTCCGGCCCTCCTTGATTTACGGACCCGGAGACGGATTTGTCGGGCTGTTTGCCCGCATGAGCCGATGGTCGCCGGCGCTTCCAGTCATCGGTCGCGGGACCTCCCTGCTGCAGCCGGTGGCAGTGGAGTGTGTGGCACAGGCCTTCGCGCGTTCGTTGGATTCCAAAGCGGCGGTGGGCACTACCTATGATCTTTGCGGCCCTCAGCGTCTGACCATGCCCCAGATTCTACGATCCATTTTGCAAACAACCGGGCGACGCCGAGGAGTCGTTCGCATTCCACGCGGTCTGGCTTGGGTTCAAGCGGCAATCCTGGAGCTGTTGTTTGCGCGTCTCTTGAATCGAGTCTCCCCGCTGAGCCGAGATCAAATCCTCATGCTGGAGGAGGACAATGTCGGTGACTCTGGCCCGGCGCAGCGGGACTTCCAGTTGCCCTCCATACCTTTTGCCGATGGGATTCGTCGATTCCTGGTGTGACGTGCTTTGACTTGGGAATCCCGGGATTGATGGGAAATCAAATCCCGATCAATTCGGCCACCTTGGTGGAAATACGGCCGCTTTTCATCAACGATTCCCCCACGAGGATAGCGCTGCATCCCGCTTCCCGGAGCCGAACCACATCGGCGCGGCTGTGGATACCGCTCTCGCCGACCAGCACCCGCGGAGTCCCTTCGGAGGCGGCAAACAATTGTTTGGCTAGGTTCTCTGTGGTCCCCAAATCGACCTTGAAGGTCTTGAGATCCCGGTTATTGACCCCCACTAGACGGGCTCCGCAACGGAGGGCCCGCTCCAGTTCGTCGCCATCGTGGACCTCCACCAAAGCGGTCAATCCGCAGGCATCGGCGAGACTGTGGAAGTGGGACAATTGCTCGTCCGATAAAATGGCGACGATGAGCAAAATAGCATCAGCCCCCCATTCGATGGCCTCGAGGATTTGCCGCTCATCGATGATGAAATCTTTGCGGAGCAGGGGCAGTTCGACCGCACCGCGGATGGCTTTCAAGTACTCTAGCGAACCTTGAAAAAAGCGTTCGTCGGTCAGGACAGACAAGCAACTGGCTCCGGCCGCTTCGTATTCCTTCGCGATACGGATCGCGTCGAAGTCGGGGCAGATGACCCCCAGGCTGGGTGAGGCCTTTTTGACCTCGGCGATCAAGCCAATGTCTCCGCGACGCGGTCGGGTCAGTGCAGCGGTGAAATCCCGGACCCCGGAACCCCGGCGCTGGATGGCCTCACGCAGCTGAAAGGCGGCCACGGGGCCGGGAGGCAAGAGGCCGACTTCCAAACGCTTCTGCGCGACAATGGTGTCCAGAATGCTCATCGATGGGTTGAGGTTACTGGGGGAAGGAGGACCGAATCACGTCCTAAGATCATTGGGGCTCTGAGGTATCGGTCCATGGTTTCCGGAGGTGCGTCTTCTGGGGATCAGAGCCCGGGAAGAGCGCGCAGGGTCCAATCGGGCCGATCGGCGGGATTGGCCCAGTGGCGCATGTCCTGCAGGTTGCGACGGTCCAGATTCTCGACATGCCCATCGACCATCCCGGTCACCGAACGCAAGTTGTACCGCGGATGGACATTGCCCCAAGCCTCGGGGCCGTCTTCCGGGTTCCATTCTACAGCCCAACGGCGCGCGTTGAGGTAGGGGGGCTTGACGACGTAATATCCCGGGACGATCCGCCCCTCGAAGGGGCCGCGTGCGGAGGTGAAGACCAGAAGCTCGGTGGGACGTGAGACCTCGGCTGTTTTGAGAACGCAGAATCGTCCGAATCGGTCGAAGGCGCGTTCGGTGGGAGGCAGTTCCAGGTCATCGCCTCCGACGAAGACGGAATTGATGCCTTGGGAAGGGAACACCGAGGCAGCATAGACACCCAAATCCGGGTCTGCCATTCGGCGGAATGCATCGAGAGTGCGCCGATTCTCGTTGAGGTACATCACATCAAAGCTTTTCCCGAGGTAGGGCGCGATCCGCCACGGGTAACGGGCGTTGATGGGGTGGTTCACGGGCCGACCCTCAAAATCGGTGGCATTGAGGCCATACCTGTAGCCGGGCAGGACCGAATCCGAATGGTCCTCTGCGTAGAGACTCCAGGCGATGAGCAGTTGGCGGGCGCCGGACATTTCGTTGACTTGAGAGGCTCGGTAGCGTGCCTTGCCCAGCGCCGGCAATAACATGGCCGCCAAAAGGGCGATGATACCGATGACCACCAGCAGTTCGATCAGTGTAAAGGCGTGGATCCTCCGTCCCGGCAGAGCAGGGGAAGTCCAGACGGGTGATGGCAAAACAGGGCGCATCGACTGCGGATGGCCCAGCCTACCATTGAATGTCGGCATGTCCAAGGCCACAGGTGAAGTGGCTGAAGCGATCGTTGGCTGATGGGGCGTTGCCTCCTTGCCTAAGGAGTGCTTCCGGTCGAAGATCCTCAACGCAGTGATTCAAGTGCTGCCTGTAAAACATGAAAACCTTCACCATTCTTGCGCTGTTGGCCACCACGTGTATCGCGTCGAACCTTCGCGCCGAAGACAAGCCCAAGGCCAAGGCCTATCCGTTGGACAAGTGCCTCGTGACTGACGAAAAGTTCGAGGGCTCCGGCATGGAGACTTACGAGTTTGTTCATGAAGGACAAACCATCAAGCTGTGCTGCAAGAGCTGCCTCAAGGATTTCAAGAAAGACTCGGCCACCTACCTCAAAAAGTTGCCGAAAGCCAAGGCACCCAAGAGTGGTCAATGATGCTGGGAGTGGAAAGCGAGGGGGCGGAGCTTGGGCTTCATGCAGCTCCAGCTTCCTCTCTCGAACCCGCCCTCATTCGGGAGCGGTTGGTGAATCCGTCGGCCACCGGGTTTTGTCGGTTGACGGTCGTATCGATGGAGACGGTCTCCGCAGATCACCTTCAGGATGGACGACGTGGGCGAGCCCTCACCCCTTGGGGTATGAGCAGGATTGTCTGGAGTCCGAGTTCGATCCTGCGCTGGGAGCTGGACGAGAAAGCCATCTCGGCTTCGTGTATCTCCCCGTCTGAGCAAGGGCTGCCAGTCGATGATGCTGGAGCCCGAGACTGTGTGGAACGCTTGTTGGCAGGCTTGAAAGATCCGATGATCCCGGTGGCGGTGTCCGTCTGTGGAACTCCCTTTCAACATCGGGTTTGGCGGGCGCTTCTGGGCATTCCGCGCGGTTCAGTCACTTCCTATGGCCGTTTGGCCAATACCGTTGGATCCGCAGGAGCAGCCCGGGCGGTGGGCGCTGCGTGTGCTGCCAACCCGGTGGCGTTGATGATCCCATGTCACCGCGTGGTTCGCGAATCTGGAGACCTGAATGGGTACCGGTGGGGAGTCCAACTGAAAGGGCTCTTGCTGGCTTGGGAATTCGGGATGCAGGGATTCGGGATGCAGTCGCGGACAAGACCCTGCCGGTGAGAATTTGATGGGATTTGCGGTCGTAAAAACTGCCTCGGCTCAGTGAGTGGGAATTGCAGACTTCCAGACTCATCCCTTGCCAATGATTGGGCTGGTGTGCCATTTACCGCATCGATGAAGTTCGCCTCGCCTGCTGTCTGGGTATTATTGGCTGCACTGGGTTTGGGTTGTGCCGGTTCCCGCAACACCAATTTGACCCCGCGCTCGGCCACCCCATCACCAGACGCCAATTACATGTTTGAGACCACGTTCCGGACACACCGTCGCGGGGTGCAGCCGGAAAATGTGAAGGCGTGGGTAGTGGTGGGTTTGAATTTGTATCCCATGCAGCCGGTGCCCAATACCGAGAACCGGTTCGAGGCCTTGCTTCCGCTTCCAACAGACCGTTCGGTGCTGAGGTATCGGTACAAGTTTCAGTTCACTTACCCGGGAGTGTTGGACAACAAGATCAACAGCACGATGTCCCCGGAATATGAACTTCAGATGAAGCCGGCTACGGTTGGTCGCTGATTGAGTCAGTTCCATGTGGCTTTGGAGGTCGGATCCGATGGGGTGCCGATACGATCTCGTGTCCGCAGTCTTCGGACAGGTTCTCAGCCGGAACGATTCAGTTGGGAGGAAAGTGATGGCATTGCGGAGTCTTTCCCAAGACGGGGCGAGAGCGAGGCGCGCGCCGATGGGAGGCCCGTAACGAGCAAACAATGAAGCTCTTGCGGAAGAAGGCTTAGCCAGCACGACCGATCCAACTCCAATCGTTCTGGCTCAGAGGGCGAGTTCCAGTTGGTCGTCTTCGCTGAGCGCGTAGGCTTCAACCCCTTGGCGACGCAGGTGACGAGCAAACTCGGCGGCAAATCCGTGGAGAGTGAAGACCCGCTTCGGTTGGACTGCTTCCACGAATTTCATGAGATCAGTAAAATCAGCGTGATCACTCAGCGGGAACCGGTGATGACTGCTTGGCGTGCCCCACGAACGATTGTCCAAAGCCCAACCACTGAGTGAGGCGATCCGAAGGGGCCCGATCGAAGGTTGAGCTGAGAGCAATGGCCGAACAGTGGGTGTGATGAGGACGTGACCCCGTGCCGTTTCTGGATTCAGCGGAGTCCATTCCGGGAAACGGCATCCAAAGTCGGCGTAAATCTCCGTCAACTTGGCCGTGCTTCCATGCAATTGGATGGGAAGTCCAGCCTCGAGGAGTGATGCGAGGATTTCCTGCCCCTTGCCGAGTGAGTAAGCTACCAAGACCGGTGTCTGGTTTTCACTCAAAGCCGTCCTGCAAAACTGGATCACCGACTCGATCACTTGATCGGTTGGCGGGAACACATACCGAGGGCGACCGTACGTGGTTTCCATGATCAAGGTTTCGGCGTGCACAGGGCTGCAGCGCTCGGAACTCTTGCTGGCCCTCAGCTTGAAATCACCGGTGTACAGCAGCGACTGTCCATTGGCTTCCAGTCGTGCCATGGCACTTCCCAAGACATGTCCGGCTGGATGCAGACTGAGGTTGAACGGCGTCTGGGTGGGTGATGGCTCCAATTCCCAATGACGGAGGATTTGGCCGAATTCCAATACCCGCTCTGATCGGAGGCCCGAAATTCGGGAGCGCATCAACCGGCGTGTGGGTTCGGTTAGGATGACCCCTGAGTGGCGCGCCGTATGGTCGGAATGGGCGTGGCTTACGAAGACCCATTCGCTGGACCTCACCGGGATTTTTGGGTCCATCCAAATTCCCAATCGGGGAAAATGAAGGCCACCGTCTCGATATTGGAACTCCAAGGCTGAAGCCAGAAGAGAGTCGGTCACGCCGACTCCACTAAGAGACCCCTCCAGAACCCTTCACGTCTAGGCACAGAAGTTCGCCTTTCCAGTTTCGCACGTACAGGCGGCCATTGAGCAGTACCGGTGTGGACCAGATTTTACCGCGGGCCACCTGGGCGCGAGCAACCTCTTGATAGCCTGACGGATCGGCCTTCACAACGATGAGTTCGCCCTTGCCCGTGACCCAGATCAGTTTGCCATCGGCCGCGGTGAGTACTCCGGTTTCTGCCTGCGGAGATTCCCAAACCACCTTGCCGGTGGCGGCTTCAATGCACTTGAGCTTGGCCTTGGCATCTCCACCGTCACCGTCGATGCCGTAGACGTGGCCCTTTATTCCGATTGGGGCCTGCATGTGGGATCGAAGAACCTCATTTTTCCAGAGTTCCTTCGCGCCTGACGCGTTGAATTGGATGCCGCAGGCACCCGTTCCGTAACCCGATGTCAGTATCATGGTGTCACCCAAGACGACCGGATCCGCTGCATTGACGTCGTAGCGGGTTTTCCATGGATGCCGCCAGAGTTCCCGGCCGGTCTTTGGATCGACCGCAATGACATGACGTAGCCCGAAGATGGCTAGGCCCGACTTTCCATCCACTGAGAAGGGTACCGGAGTGCCGTACCCCGACGATCCCTTGCCGCTCATCCACGCATCCTTGCCCGTCGTCTTTTCGAGGGCCAATCCGGCGTCTCCGGCATTGTAGATGACTCGATCTCCGTTGATGTGCGGCGCCCCGGCGAATCCCCATTCTGGAATCTTGATCCCCAGTTCCGTTGCGAGATTTCGGGACCAAACCACCTTACCGGTGCCGGCATCCAAGCACAGGGCAATGCCCGATTTGGAGAGTGTGTAGACGCGGCCACCATCTAGCGTGGGTGTGCCTGAAGTGCCCCCTTCGTAGTAGTGGTCGGCGAGTTTTTCTGGGTAGCTGTGATGCCAAATTTCCTGACCGTTGATTGGGTCGATCGCAACGATGCTGTCTATTCCACCGTCCTTAAGACCGTTGTGTCCCAGTGTGAAGAGGCGTCCTTCGGCCAAGGTCACCGAAGAGAAGCCGGCCCCGACATTGGCCTTCCATACTTGGCGAGGTTGCCCACCAGGCCACGCTCCGAGCCATCCAGTTTCTGATGAAACACCGGTTCCGTCTGGGCCACGGAATCTGGGCCAATCTGCTCCGTAAAGTGAGAAGATGCAGGTGACCAACGCGATACCACCGAGGCAATGACGTTTCATGGGCCTGACGGTAGAGGGTGTCCTCAGATCGTCAATCCAGCTTAAGTCGGGATCCTGAGAATCGAAGAGACTGAGAGATACCGGTTCCTTTTCAGGTATGGTGCGGAGAGAGTGTTAAAATAATTATCGCAATGGCAAAAGACAGAGGGGCTGTAAAAATTTCGTTTGACCCTAGGGCGTGATCAAGGCCAATTCTTTTTTGTGACCGCCGCCGTTGAGAATAATCGAGTCCTACTGGTTGAGTCGGATGATTCCATCCAGCGAATCGTTTCCTACCACCTCAAGAAGGCCGGGTACGAAGCCGAGTTTGCCGAGACGGGTGATCAAGCGATTGCGCTAAGTCACAACCCTCCGGTTTGTGTGGTCATTGACCTCATGATTCCCGGCGCAAGTGGCATGACGGTTTTGAAGCATTTCCGCGAACAATTGCCTCAAGTTCCGGTCATCGCCATGGCTGGACGTGGTGAGGCCTCCGAAGGACTGACGGCCATTCGTTCGGGAGCGTTTGATTACGTCACCAAGCCGCTGGATGTCGGAGCATTCGTTGCAACCGTTTCTGCGGCGGTTCGTACGGGGCATTCCCTTCGGCAACCGGTCAGCCATTTGCCGGGTCTTCGTGACACTCAGTGGATCGGACAATCTTCTTCGGCTCGCATTCTCCGCGAAACTGCGTCCGCTCTGGGAGCAACTCAGGCCGACGTGCTGATCACCGGTCCAGCCGGGTGCGGGAAACGACTCTTTGCCCGCATGCTTCACCACGTCAGTGGGCGTTCTCGTGCTCCATTGATTCCGGTGCGATGCGCGGCCGTCGCAGGCAGTCTTCTGGAGGCTGAGTTGTATGGGAAACTCGTGGCGGCAACGACCGGCGCTGTGGAAGAGTCGCGCAACACCGGTCGCGTCCAGATGGCCGATGGCGGTACGTTGCTCTTGCTCGATGTGGGTGAGATCCCGCTAGAGCAGCAGTCGTTGATTCTGGAACTCCTTCAGAACCGGTGGATTCATCGGCGCGATACCGGGGTTTCCATTCCGGTCAATGTGCGGGTTATTGCCACCAGTCGAACCGACCTTCGGGCGAAGGTTCAGGCCAAGGAGTTTCGAGAGGACCTGTTTTACCGGCTCAACGCGCTGACGGTGGACATCCCTTCTCTCAAGGAGCGCATCGAGGATCTGCCATACCTCGCGGGTATTTTCCTGCAGCGATTGTCGATGGTTCGCTCGGGCGAGATTCCGCAGATTTCTCCAGCGGCCTCGACTTTTTTGAACCGGTACTCTTGGCCGGGAAATGTCCGCGAGTTGGAGACGGTGCTGGAGTGGGCCTACTCAAGTGCGGTCGGAGGGGAGATTCGAGTGGCAGACCTGCCGCCCATGTTGCTGCAACAAGGCAATCCAACCCAAATCAACCAAGGTGGGGTTTCTGCACCCTACGTCGGCGGTATGTCCATGGAAGCGGTCGAAAAGTTGGCTGTTCAGCAGACTCTGGATCTTTGTCGGGGCAACAAAGCAGCGGCCGCCCGAATCTTGGAAGTCACCGAAAAGACCATTTACAACAAGCTGTCCCGATTGGGACTGAAGGATCCGGCCTCAGAGGTTCCACTCATGGGGCGGAAGCGCGGTCGCAAACCTGGCAAGAAGGCCGTGTCCGCCGTTGTGGTTTGAGGGTTCGGCTGCTGGGTTTGCATTCCTTCCGCTCCTAGCGATCGAAGGTTGAGCGGGCAGGGAGTTGGGGCACCGATAGGTTTCACCTCGAACCGAGAACCGCGGTTCTCCTCGATCACTGATTTTCATCAGCAAACAGCCCTTCGGGCGCGATGGCTCCGAAGGGCTGCTGAGGGTTCCTGTCGATTCGGGAATGAAATGCGAGTGGGAGATCCGGGGATCAAACCACCATCTTGAACCACTTGGCATCGCCCGGTACGGCCACCGGGTAGAAGCCATTGGCATCCGCCTTGGATTTGCACTCGGAGTCCCAGCGGAGGTTCTCGAAGTCGTTCGGAGCGAGATTCACATTGGAATTGAGGGCCTGCTCCCAGCTGATGGTCTTGCCCGTATAGGTGGACATGCGTCCCATGACGGAGGTCAGCGATGACTTGGCACCGTTGAAGGCCTCGTTGTATTCGGTGTTCTTCCGGATCGCGGCGAACAAGTCGTCGTGCTCCTGCTGGTAGGGGTCCACAGGCTTCTCGCCGCGGAAGCGCCAAGCATTCCCGCCACCGGACGGAGTGATGGAGTGGCCGCTGATGTTGCAGAAGCCCTTGGAACCCACGCACTGTTCGGACACGTTGCTGTCGGCGCCGCGGATGTGGCGGCATTGGCTCAGCAGCGTGGTGCCGTCGGCGTAGGTGTACTCGATAGCGTGGTGGTCGAAGATCTCGCCGTATTCCTTCTGGGTACGGACCTGACGGCCGCCCATGCCGTGGGCCTTCACCGGGTAGGCGTTCTTGACCCAGTTGGCGACGTCGAGGTTGTGGATGTGCTGCTCGGTGATGTGGTCGCCGCACAGCCAGTTGAAGTAGTACCAGTTGCGCATCTGGTACTCGAGTTCGGTCTGGCCGTCCTTGCGCGGGTTGACCCAGACGCCGCCGTCATTCCAGTAGGCACGCACGAGGTAGATATCACCGAGGGATCCGTCATGGAGGCGCTTCATGGTCTCCAGATAGCCGGGCTGATGATGGCGCTGCAGGCCGACACCCACTTTGAGGTTCTTCTTCTTGGCCTCTTCAGCAGCGGCCAGAACGCGACGGACGCCAGGCCCATCGACGGCCACCGGCTTTTCCATGAACACGTGCTTGCCCTGACGCACGGCCTCTTCGAAATGCTGCGGGCGGAATCCCGGGGGCGTCGCCAGGACGACGACATCGGCCAGTGCGATGGCCTTCTTGTAGCCATCCAGACCCACGAATTGGCGGTCGGCCGGGACGTCCACCTTGGGGCCCTGTGAGGACTTCAAGCTGTTGAGCGCGCCGGTGAGGCGATCCTGGAAGGCGTCCGCCATGGCCACGAGCTTCACGCCCGGGACATTCAGTGCCTGGTTGGCGGCGCCGGAACCGCGGCCGCCGCAGCCGATGAGGGCGATCTTGATCTCATCGCTGGCGGCACCGAACGCCAAGCGCTCAATGGCCAGGCTGCCGATCATGGCGCCGCCGATGGCGGTGCTGGAGGTGGAGAGGAAACCGCGCCGGGACAGGACCGAGGCGCTGGCTGCGGGGATGATTTGGCTCATGTCGTTGAAACGTTGAAGTGATTCCCGACGCCCCCGCTCCTCCGGCCATTCATGGCTTTGGAGACAGGATAGGGAATCACGGGTGAATCTATAAAAACGCTACCCCCCGTTCTGGGGTGGGATCAATCGGAAGTTTGGCCCGCAGTGCTGATCGAAGCCGGAGTTTTCTTGCGGCGCCGCAACACCGTCAGCACATCCGACGCTTCCCGGATCTTGAGCCGGGTTGCTGTCAGGAAATAGGCAACCGTGGCCACGGCCATGGGGATGAATGTGGCTCCCATCTTGGTTGGTAGAGTTGCATGGCCCACCCATCGATTCCAAATCCACGCGGAGCCCAACGCGGTGACCGCGGCCACGAGGCCTGCCGCGCCCATCCTGAGTACCGGAGCGAAGAGGGCCGGGAGGTCGAACTTCGGTTGTTTTCGCTTGAGTGCGTAAAACAGCAGGAAGCACTGCATCGTGGAACTGGCCGAGTTGGCGATGGCGAGTCCCGCCTTGGGCATGAGGCTCACGGAGATGAATGCGGCCACGAAGTTGGCGGCAATGGCAGCGAGGCTAATGCGCATCGGTGTTTTGGTGTCGCCGAGAGCGTAAAAGGCCCGAGCCAGAACGTTGTTGAGTGAGAAAGCCATCAAGCTCGGGCTGAGGCACAGCATCATGAGGGTCACCTGAGCGGTGGAAGCCGCCTTGAATTCGCCCCGTTCGAAGAGCAGTCGAACGATCGGTTCTGAGAGAGTTAGCAGGAGAATCAGTGGCAGCAGGGTCAGGAATAGGAGTTGCTGGAGCCCCTCGGTCAGGGTCGAACGGAACTCGGGAAACTTCTTGTCCGCCGCCAGAGTGCTGAGTTCGGTCAGCATCACAGTGGCCAGCGAGATGCCCACGACGCCCTGCGGCAATTCCATCAGGCGAACCGCGTAGTTGAAGGAGGAGATGATTTCGCGGCCGTGGGTGTAGGCGAAGCTTTGGCAGAGCACCGTGTTGATCTGGAACGCCGCGACACCAATCACTGAAGGCCCCATGCGCCGGGCCACTTCCCGGACGGCAGGCTCTTTCCAGGGGCTCAGCCACCGGAATTGGAATCCTTCGGAAATGAGCGAGGGTACCTGAAATCCGGCCTGCGCGATCCCGGCCACGACCACGCCCACGGCCAGTGCGAAAATCTGTGTGTGCAACTGGGTGCCAAAATACGGCGTCAGCCACCAGACCGAGGCCAGCATCGCCACATTCAGCATGGTGGCTCCCAGAGCGGGCAGAAAGAAGTGGTTGCGGGCATTGAGCATGCCGATGAATCCAGCAGCGACGCACACCAGGGGCAGGTAGGGGAGCATCCATCGCATGAGCTGGAACATCAGCTCAGTGTGGATGTCGATGTGGAAATAGACGTTGGATTTGCTGTTGGAGTACCAGAGCACGAGGCTGACCGCCCCCAGCAGCACCAAGCAAATGGCCGTGCAGGCGAGAAACACCGCCCAGGTGCAAGCCAGGCCGACTCGCCAGGCCGCCGCCACTCCTTCTTTGCGTTCCGTTTCCTTGAAGACCGGGATGAACGCCGAGGACAGCGCTCCCTCACCCAAGAGTCGCCGGAAGAGATTGGGTATTTGGAAAGCCAGGAAGAACGCGTCGGCCACGGGACCCGTGCCCATGAAGGCCGCGTAGGCGGATTCTCGGACGAATCCAAGAATTCGACTGAGCAGTGTCGCAGCACCGGCGGCACCCGACGAGGACAGCCAACGAGACATGTGTTGGAGAGCATTCCGCAGGCGGTGGACTGACCCAAGGGAAATTCAGTAGATCCTCCGTTGTCGAATGAACCCGCATGGGCTCTGGCCGATGCTCTGGCAAAATAGTTTCTGGATATGGCTAGCTGGATTCAGGGTTGGTTTTGGATCGGCTTTTGCCTGACAACCCGATGCGGTGATCCTCGGTATGGATGAATGCGGTGCCGACCGTCTTGCTTTCGAGAGCTGGATTGGTTCATTCTCAACGTCCATGCCAACTGTTCAGGTTCCGCTGGGGAACCGTTCCTATGAGATTCAAGTCGGTACCCGCCTCATTGCGACGCTGGGTGAGCGTTGCCGTCGTCTCAAGATTGGGACGAGGTGCGCGGTGATCACCGATACCAACGTCGGTAAACACTACGGAGAGGCGGCTATCAAATCGCTCAAGGTAGCGGGTTTCACTCCGACCTTGATCACGGTGGACGCCGGCGAATCCGTCAAGAATCTCACCACCGTCCAGAAGTGCTACGACCAGCTGGCCGCGCATCGGATTGAGCGGAAGAGTTTCATTGTGGCCCTCGGCGGTGGAGTTGTGGGCGATCTGGCAGGCTTTGTGGCCGCGACCTATTTGCGAGGCATCGCCTTCGTTCAAGTTCCCACCTCGTTGCTCGCCCAAGTGGACAGTTCGGTCGGCGGCAAGGTGGGGGTTAACTTGAAGGCCGGAAAGAATCTGGTGGGAGCATTCCACCAGCCCCGTTTGGTGCTGTGTGACCTCGATACCTTGGCGACCCTGCCGGATCGGGAGTTGCGGTCTGGCATCGCGGAGATTGTGAAGTATGGCGTGATCTACGACGCCAACTTGTTCCAGCGCTTGGAGAAGCAGTTGGACGGCCTTCTCGAAAAACAGCCGCCCATTCTTTCAGCCATCATTGCGCGGTGCTGCACCATCAAAGCAGAGATCGTTTCCCAAGACGAAACCGAGACGGGAATCCGGGCAGCCCTCAATTTTGGTCACACCATCGGCCATGCCATTGAGAACTCCTCGGGCTACGGCAAGTTCCTCCATGGTGAGGCCATCAGCATTGGCCAAGTGGCTGCGGCTCATCTTTCGGCCCGCCGAACCGGATTGCCGGCCGCGGACGTTCAACGCATCCAGGTGCTTTTCGAGCGCTTGGGATTGCCCACGCTCATCAAGTTGCCCGGTGACAAGCGGGACAAATTGTTCTCGGCCATGCGCTTGGACAAAAAGGTCAGTGCCGGCGAGATCCACTTCGTGTTGGCCGAGCAAATTGGCAAGGCCGTCTGGGGTCAGCGAGTTCCCGATGCCGAGGTCAACTGGGCCTTGGATCAGGTGAAGGGTTGATCGTGGATCAAGGGGGGGCTTGCGCCCCTTCGAGTTGATTCAAATCTTTTGCCGCAGAATCGCGACGTCCCACAGGAGGATGACGGTTATTTAGCTCTGCTGAGTAACCGTGCAATGAACTGAAGGCCGTTGGTGCCTTCTCTGAGTTTGCCTTCTCAGAGTTCGGCGATACGCAACATGATCGTATCGGCGATTTCCTGATAAATTGCCTTCAAGCGCTCCTTGTCGCATTTCTGAGCCTCGGCCCGCAGGGCTTCGAAGTGCAGCGGTTGCCCGATCACCACGCGGAAACGTCCGCGTCCTGGGAATCGTTGGTTCCGGCCCCAGGCATCGTAGGTGCCGTGCAATCGGATGGGCACGACGGGGGCTCCCGACTTGATCACCGTCAGGCCGATTCCCGACCGCGCGGGCCGCAGGTTTCCATCGTGGGTTCGGGTGCCTTCAGGAAAGAGGAGAATGGCGCCTCCGCCGTGGAGTCGGTCCAAAATGGCTTTGAGTCCCGCCCCGCCACCCCCTTCGCGGTTGACCGGAACGGCATTCAGTTTGCGGATATACCAACCGAGCAGGGGAATCTGGAACAGGGTGTCGCGGGCCAGGAAATTCACCGCCCGCGGAATGGACCCTCCGATGAGGGGTGGGTCTGCCAAGCTGGCGTGGTTGGAGGCCAGGATGACGGGGCCAACGGGCGGGATACGCTCCACGTGTTCGACCCGAGTATGGTACACCCAACGGGCGGAGAGTCGGGCCAACCACCAAGCGGTGCGGTAGGTCCAGCTCATCTGGGCGGCCAAGACGTGTTCTCGTGAGAACTCGGTCGCGTGAGTGGGGGAGGATGCCATGGCGGTGGGCAATGGTTCAGTCCAGTCGCACCCTCAATCCATCCCAAGCCAGCGAGACCCCGGGGGGGAGCTCTTCTTGATCCCGGTCGTGGTCATAATGGTGGGTGAGGTGAGTGAGGTAAGTCTGGTTGGCCCCGATGCGTCGGGCTGTGGTCAAAGCCTCATCCAAGCACATGTGGGTGGGGTGAGGCTCTGGCCGCAATGCGTCGAGAACGGCGACTTGCACGCCTTGAGCGAATGCCACCGCCGGGGGGATGACCTCCTTGCAGTCGCTGAAATACGCCAGACGCTTCAACCCGCCTTGCTCGAACACCAACCCCGTGGTCGTGATGCGGCCGTGCGGCAATTGGAATGGGGTGATCTTCAAGTCGCCGATTTCGAAGGGCCCGTGGATCACATGGGGTTGCGGGTGGAAATAGCTGAAGGGAATCGGGTGTCCTCCGAAGGCGTAATCGTAGACCCGTCGCAACGAACGAAAGGTTTCCTCGGTGGCATAGACCGGTAGCGGGCCTTCCCGCAGGTCACAGACCCGCCGGCAGTCGTCCATGCCCATGATATGATCTGCATGCGCGTGGGTGATGAGGACGGCGTCGAGATAGCCGAGTTTTTCCCGCAGCATTTGAGTGCGGAAATCGGGAGTGGTGTCGATGACCAGCCGGACCGCAGGGGTTTCGATGTAGATCGAGGCGCGCAGTCGATGGTTGCGAGGGTTGGCCAGAAAGGACTCTGGATACTCCTTTCCGATGATGGGAACCCCTTGCGAGGTGCCAGTACCCAAGAAGCGGAACGCGAACGACATCGTAGGAGACTGCGAGCGGTCGCTACCCGATGTCAAAGCTCGGTGTTAGAACTCGGTCTTAGGACTTTGAGCCGGACTTAGAACGGGGACTTGGCTTGCCCCGTTTGACTGGTTTTTCAGCTGTTCTCCGCCGGAAATTCTGCAACTCGAGGCTCCAGGCCTTGGTTCGCACAGGCACCACGGTAGGTTCTGCGGCAGGAAACCCTTCTTCGGCCGACAAGATACCATTTCTGGGATGAGTCAGGATCGCAGGCAGGCGAACCGGCTTGATCGGCGTTGAAGGATCGGTCTCGGATGGGCCGGCTTTCGCGGGAATAATGTCTGGAGGCGGCACCGCTGCCGGGCCAGGTTGGAGAGCCTTTTCCAGTCGGAGTTTCAGATCGGCAATCTCTGTGTCCTGCAACGCTTTTTGCAGAGCCAGCTCCGAATGGCTTTGCCTGGTAGAGTCGATTTGCGAACGGAGTTGATCGCACTCTTGATGTGCCTTTCCCAAAGCGACCTCGAGGTGAACCCGTAGTGCGGTTTCACCGGCTACCCGTGCCACCTGATCCGCCATCTTCGATCGCAATTCCAGCATTTCCTGCTGCAGGATCCAGTGGCTGCTTTCAAGGATTTGATTGCGTCCTTCGAGTCGACTTTGTTCGGGTGAGGGCGCCTGAACCGGAAGGGGGGGCGGATCCTTCACGACCGGTTTTGCAAAGGTGGATGAGGCTGGCAAGAAGCGGGATGTCAGGAAAGATCGGATCGCGATCCCGGCCCCTAAGAAACCCACACCGCCGCCCAGAGAGGCGAGGATCCAAAAATATTGTGGCGTGACATCCATGGGCTAACTACATCGACAGAATCGTTTGAAACAACTCGTTGACCGTGGAGATGAGTTTTGCGGAGGACTGATAGGCCCTCTGGAATTGGATCAGCGAGGACATTTCCTCGTCGATGGACACCCCTGAGACCGATGCGCGTTGTTGGGTGAGAGTATGGCTGATGATCTCCTGATCGGCCATTCGATTGTTGATGTTGGCCAACTCCTGACCATAGGTGGCCACTGCTTCATTGTAGTGCTGCGAGACGGTGAGTTTTCCGAGCGCATCCTGCGGCGCATCCAGCCATTTCAGCAGGTTCACTGCTACGGTGTTCCCCCCTTTGTCGGTGTCGGCGCTCATCTGTATTTTGCGCACGTCAGCCAGCACTTCCGCGTTGACGGCGATGTCGGATGCATCGGTTCCCGTGAAGAAATTCAAACCGCCGGTACCATCCAGATTCTTGCCCAGCTTATGGATGGCGTTCATGCCCTCGATGAGGTTGCTCGCCATCAAGTTGATGTCTTTTCGAAGGTCCTCAAGGACGGTGTCTCTGGCATCTACCAGGCCCTGAAGGGAGCCTTGACCGGTGAGTTTAGCTGTGGCGTCCGATTCAGTATTCCTGACTGAAACCTGCAGGCCACCGTTGGCGTCTAAGGCAACTTCAAGAGCACCGGTGACTAGATTTTGTGTGATTACCTCCACCCCGTTGACGGCGACGGTAATGCGTTGGCTGTCGTCGTACTGGATCTGAATCGAAGAGAGTGCACCCAATTGCTCCAGACGCATCTGGAGATTATCTTTAGCGATTCCGCCGCCGTTGGAACTGGCCACGGTGTAGTCCATGGCTGCCCGGGAGGTCAGCTGGATCAATTGATTGGCCTCCTTGATGCGGCTGGTCAGGTCTTTGTTCAGATCGGAACGAAGGGTGGTGAATCGCTCCTCAACCGAATTGAACTTATCGGTCAGCTGACCGGCCTTGAGAAGAAGGACCTGACGGTCGGGTGTTGAAGCCGGCGATACGGAGACTGCTTGGATCGCGTTGTAAAATTCTGAGAGACCGCTGGCCAAAGCCATCTGACCTCCGAGATCGCGGGCTGCGGCGTCTGATTCGGGAGTGGCACTTTGGCGGTCGATTTGTTGCCCCAACAGCACTTGCCCGATTTGCAGGGTTCGCTGGAAATTTTGGAGATAGGCCGTATTGCTCGATTCCCGGATCAGTTGCTCATCCAGTATTGAATCGCGGAGGGATTTGACTCCCACCACCTCCACACCGGTTCCCGCGCCGGTAGGGTCTCGCCGAGGCTCTACGATGACCCGCTGGCGTGCGTATCCCGGGTTGTTGACGTTCGAAATATTGACACCGGCCGTCTCGATGCCGAGCCGCGAGGCCGTCAACGACGACGAGGCGATTTCGAGAGTATTGAGTAGTCCGCCCATGGTTCTCCATCAAACGACCGCTTGCCATCGGGACACCGGGTTGGCCGTGGCGAACGCTCGCTCCTTGCCTTTTGCCCCGTAGGTGCGGCCGGTCGATACCACACCAGACCGTTGCAGCACCTGTTGGGCCAAATCTATGGAACGGCCCAAAAGAAGCTGGTTTTGTCGGAAGACTCGTTGGCACGAATCCATCAAACGCTGAAGGTGCGCCACGACCTGCTCTATGGTTTGAGCCTCGTCAGGGTGCAGGAATGGATAGATGTCCAGTCGCTTGCCCGGCGGGGGCAGCTGGCATTGGGAAGCCAACAGTTGCTGGGCCTCGCTTCGTCGGCGACTCAGAATGAAGAGTTCCTCAACCGCAATCCGTTGAGCCGTTAGATTTCCCGTAAGATCATTGAAGTTCCTCTGGATCAAGAGGCTCTGTTGCTGATCCGTCAGCGAGACCAGCCGCTCTGCACAGAGGACCTCCGCGGCAAGGCTGTCGTACCATGCTTGAGGGTCCATGATCAGTGCTGCGGTTTCTGAGGGCCGTTGGGCGAGGCTGCTTCAGAACCGATTTGGAGAGCGAGTTGTCGGGAGAGGGCTGCCCTCATTCCCAGTTGTCCTGATTGACTGATCTGGTTGGCGAACAGGTCATTGGCCATGTCGCCATAGACTTCGCCGACCAACTTGGCCTCTCCACCTTTGGCGGGCAGAATACTCGGTGGCTTGGCTGATTTGAGGATTTCACGGACGAGTATTCCTTCAAACTGCCCCACCACCTGGTCAGCCCGTTGCTGAGGCGTGCCCGTCTTGGCCATTCGGGACAACGCATTCGGGTCGACATTGCTCAGGAGAGTGGTGGTCAAAGAGGTGCTCATTATCGGACCTGTAGTTCTGCCTGCAGGGCACCGGCCTGCTTGAGCGATTGAAAGATTGCTACGATGTCGCGCGGACTGGCCCCGATCGAGTTCAAGGCGGCGGCCACCTTCTCTACTGTCGGCATCTCGGCAAAGGGGATCAGCCCCCCCTTGGCCTCAGTGACATTCACATCGGTATTGGGCACCACAACGGTCTGCCCATTCGGTGCCAGAGGATTGGGTTGGGAGACGGTTCCCGATTGCGCAATTGAAACGATGAGGCTGCCGTGGGCTATCGCACAACTGGACACCCGGACTCGGGAAGTTGCGACAATCGTCCCGGTGCGCTCATTCAGGATGACCCGGGCGGGGACGTCCATCGCCACTTCCAGGGCCTGAACTTGAGCGATGAATTCGATGGGCATCGATTGATATTGGTCGGGCAACTCGATCATCAGGGTTCCACCGTCCATGGCTCGGGTGGAATCAGGGTATTTTCGGTTGATTGCTTCCGCGGTTCGGGCAGCCATCGTGAAGTCCGGATCGTTCAGGACCAATTGCATGGTGTTTTCCTGAAGCAGGGTTACCGGGATCAATTTTTCAACCATGCCGCCTCCGACAATCTGTCCGCTGGTGGGGTGATTTTTGGTGACCGAGCTGCCGCCGCCACCGGCAGAGAATCCCCCAATGCTGATGGGGCCCTGGGCCACGGCGTATACCTTGCCATCAGAACCAATCAACGGGGTTTGCAATAGCACGCCGCCTTGCAGAGTCTTGGCGTCACCCATCGCGCTGATCAGGACATCGATCTTGGATCCCGACTTCGCGAAGGGCGGAATCTCGGCGGTGACAATGACCGCCGCCACATCTTTCGAAGAAATCAGGAGGCGGGGAACGACCAACCCGAATCGCTGCATTAGGTTGGCGATGGCCTGCTGGGTATAGATGGGATTCTTATCGCCGTCGCCGTTGATGCCGGAGACCAGACCATAGCCCATGAGTTGGTTCCCGCGGGCTCCGTGAAGGAACGCAATGTCCCGAATACGAACGCCCCCAGACGATTGGGCCGCCCCTGGAACTGCGGCCATCCACAAAGCGATGGCCCAGGGAATCCAGAGTCGGACGAGGTTTTTCAGAATGGATTGGTTGGGATTCATCATCGATCACATCGGGTTGACCTTGTCCCAGACCTTGCCAAACCAGCCGCGCTTTTGGCTGTCGTTGACCGAACCCGATCCGTCGAAACGCAGAGTGAGATCGGCCAGTTGGTGGCTGAGAACCGTGTTATCTTGGGTCACATCTACCCGGCGAACAGTGCCACGCAGCACGATGGTTTGGCCTTCGCCGGAAAATGAAGTGGAACGTCTGCCCTCTATGAGCAGGTTTCCGTTGGGCAGTGCATCCACTACCCGAACGGTGAAGCGTGAGTTAATGGAGTCGGAGTTCTGGACCTGACCGCCTCCGTTGAAGTCGGTTTTGGATGAGGCGTTCATGCCAGGGAAAGCGCCACCTTTGGTCATGAACTTCATGTTCTCGGGCTTGAAGAGGAACTGGTTGATGCTCGCGTCGATCGAGGATTCCTTCTGGGTCTTCTTGGTCTGATTCTTCGTCGCCGAATTGTTTTCCTGAACGATGACCGAGAGCAGGTCGCCGACAGCCAACGCCCTCCGATCGGCCAGCGGTGAAATGGAAGCTTCGGTCCACAGGGAATCGGCCGACAAAAGGCCGGTGCAGAGCCAGAGACTAGCGGACCACGACAACAATCGTTTCATTGATGACCTTTCCTTTGAGTTCCACCGGTTTCAGGGCGCTGCGAAACTTCAGGGTCCCCCCCTTGAAACCATCCTCGAGGGCGATGGCCTGAAATTCGACCGAAAGGGCCCCTTCTTCGAGACGAGCGGAGATGGTGTCTCCGCGACGGATCGCCGGTTTGCGGCGCAAGGAGCGTTCCAAGAGAACCGCCCCGGCTGGGATCGGGGAGGAAGTCATCCAGTCATCGCCGGCGGGATCACCGGACCATGCCGACCCATTGAGGCTTAACACATCGAGCGACTGCCTCTGGAGGCTGGTGCCCGAAAGTGCTACTTGGGTGCCAATGGCGCTTTCGGTCACCCAGACTTCTCGGACCCACTTGACCCGGATGGGAATCGCCAATGAGGCGGCCACCTGGTCATCGATGCGGATTTCAAATTGGGGGTAAATCCGGCGATTGGGTTGCTGGATTTGGGTTGTCCACCGCAAGGCTGGTTCACCGGCTGGCAGAGAAATCGCAGGCAGATTGCGCTCAAATTCGACCGTCAGCGTGCCATCCTGAACCTTCCAGAGGTTCCGCAAGGAGGTCTCCAGCAGCCCTGCCAGTTCCTCGCCACTCATCGTGTGCTGGGTGCTGCTGGCCGCATCACCGGCCGCCATGGCCAATGACACAGCGCCCAGCAGGCAGCGGATAAGGAGGAGGAGTCGTCGCATGGTGATGGGCATCAACGCTTCAGGTTGTTGCTTTGCTGCATCATCTCGTCGGCAGCCGAAATGGCCTTGGTGTTCACCTCGTAGGCCCGTTGAGCGATGATCATGTTCACCATTTCCTCGACGACCTTGACGTTGGAAAGCTCGAGGTATCCCTGGTTGACCTCGCCGAATCCATTTTCACCGGGCTGCCCGATTTCTGGGGCGCCAGAGGCTACGCTTTCGCGGTACACATTGCGCCCTATGGAGGTCAAACCTGAGGGGTTGGGAAAGCGGGTGAGTTGTAGTCGGCTGGTTTGTGTTCCACCGGCCGCAGCGATGGTGACCTGACCATTGCTGGCGATCGTGACCCCTGTGCTTCCCGCTGGGACGGCAGGAAAACCGGTCACGGGGTAGCCGTCGCTGGTGACTACGACCCCTGCTGCAGACGTCTTAAATCCGCCATCGCGGGTGTAACCGCGGGTGCCATCGGGCAATGAGACCTCGAAGAAACCATCACCCATGATGGCTAAGTCCAACTTCTCACCGGTCTGGCTCATTTCGCCATTGGTGAAGACTCGGGCCGTGGCCACAGTCCGCGTTCCGTGGCCCACCTCGACACCTGCAGGCAGTGCGTTGCCCGCTCCTTGCTCGGAGCCCGCCATGCGGGTGGCCTGATAGAGCAGATCTTGGAACTCGATCTTGCTCTTCTTGAAACCAGTGGTGTTTACATTCGCCAAGTTGTTGGCTATGACGTCCAGGTTGTTCTGCTGAGCCTGGAGGCCGGATGCTGAACTGTAGAGGGCTCTGATCATGGGGGGGGCAAAAAGGCTTGTTCGGTGGGTTCAGGTCTGTTGAGGCAGGCTATTGGGGCGGGGTTCCGAGTTCCTGAATCGAGCGTCCCATCCGTTCATCAGCCACCTGAAGTGCCCGTTGGTTGGCTTCAAAGTGACGCATGGCCAAAAGCATGTTGCCCATTTCCTGTACCGATGAGGTGTTGGCACCTTCTAGGAATCCCGGTTGTACGGTGGTTCCCGTGGCGGGCGTCGCCTTAACCGACTGTGGCAACCGGTAGTAGCTACCGCTGAGGTGCTGAAGTTGGCTCGGGTCGGCGGCTTCCACCAATTGAACCTGTCCGCGAGGAACTCCGCCCTGGGAGAGTTCCCCTCGCGGGCCGAAAGAAATGGGGCCTGCCTGAGGATCGATACGGATGGGGCCGGTATCTCCTAGCACCGGATACCCTTCCTTCGTCAACAACGCGCCCTGACGGTCGACATGGAACTGGCCGTCGCGGGTGTAGGCTCGACCGCCTCCGGGAGCTTGAACCGCGAAGAAACCTGGCCCTTCCAATCCCAAATCGGTGGAAGAACCCGTGTGTTGTAAGGTTCCTTGGTTCCGGTTGAGCCCCGCCTTCAACATCGGGTACGCGCTCCCGAGCTGAGATGATGGGTTGGCGTGATTGGCTGCCCCGGGAATGCGAAATTCCTCAAAGCCTCCAACTTGAGCTCGGTAACCGGGCGACGACTGCCCGGACAGGTTCTGGGCCACCATGTCATGCCAATTCATGTTGGCTGTCATGGCTGCTGCAGCCTGATGGAGGGCTATGTTCATCCTCAATCTTCGCAGCACTCGGTGTGCCAGTGAGATTCCTGTGAATGGCACATAGGGTGCTGCGAGATATGGGGCAGACTTTGGGTTTATCCAAAATCGGCGCTGAATCGATCATGATCAATCCTCAGGAAATGGGTCGCCAATTGCTGGCAGAAGAGCCCGGTGCAGCGCACCCGGGTGTGGCGGCTCCGGCTGGCTTTCAATCCAAACGCTGGGTTGACGAGGCTGAGGCCAAGGCGGCCGCCGGAGATCGCGCCGGCGCGGTTCAAGATCTTGAGCGGGCGTTGGTGTTGGAGCCGGATTCCCTATTCGTTCTTCGGACTCTTGGCAGTCTCTTGATGGAGGACGAAAAATTTTGGGAGGCAAAACAACGGTTTCAGCAGTTGATTGCTCAGCATCCGGAGTATCTCGAGGGGCAAGTGTTGTCTGCGATTGCCAGTCTCAAGCTGGGACGCTTGGATGAATTTCATTCTGAGACCGACCGAGTTCTGGCTGTCGATTCCCATCATGCGGATGCGTTGCGCTGGCGGGCACGGGTTGCCTTCGACAACCAACTCTTTGCTGAGGCTGGGCAATATTACATCCGGTTGGTGGATTCAGGGAAGGGTGACGCCGACGTGTTGACGGCGCTGGGTGTGTGCTTGGCGCAGGGTGGGCAATGGAACATGGCGGCAGAGACCTTTGCACGGGTTCAAGTCGGCCATGGTGGTGCGGAGGTGGCTCGTGAAAATCTGGGTGTCGCTCGACAGCGGCTCGGGCGTCGGGGTGACGGTCACGACATCACGGCACTGCTGGCAGAGGCTGATGCCGATTACAAATCCGGTCACCCGAGTCTGGCTTGTTGGGCTTGGATCGAGGTGTTGAGAGTTCGTCCGCGCGACGATTCCCTGAGGCGCACCCTCGTATCCGTTTTGTTGGAGCAGCGATGGACTCAGGCTGCCCGCTGCCACCTAGAGGAGCTTTTCCGTTCAAATCCTTGGGATCCTTCGATCGGCACCTGGCTCGCATTGGTCCTCTTCGAGTCCGGTGACAAGCAAGGGGCATCCAGTGCCTTGGAAGGTGTTTTCGCGCTGGATCCAGGATTTGAAGAAGCCCGCCGTTTAGAGGCAGATTTCGCTTTGCGGGACGGTCGCTACGAAGAAGGCCGGTGGCTGATTCAGCGACTGCTCGACCGGAACCCGGGCGACTTCAGCCTTCTGCTGTCTCGGGGGATTTGCGCCTTCCATTTGGGCCGCTGGGACGATGCCGTGTCCGGGTTGGAAGAGGCGGCGAAAATAAAGCCCGACAATGAGCAGTTGCAGCGCAATCTGGGTGTTGCCCGTGAACAGCAACGGGCTGCGGCGATGGCTCAGGTGGATTCCCATGTCCGTTCCGAGTTGGATCAGGCTGGAGCATTGCAGGCTCGTGGAGAGATTCGCGAGGCCTTGGGACGCCTCGAGGCTCTGGCCGCGCTCCGTCCCGAATGGTCTGAGATTTGGGATTCCATGGGATCCTTGAGGTATCTCAGCGGGGATGCTCTCGGCGGGGCTCGAGACCTTTCCCATGCCATCCGCCTGGCTCCCGGTCTGCCTGACACTCAGGTCCGTTTGGCGATGGCATATCGCGAGTGTCAGAGGGTTTCCGAGGCCATGACGGTTTTGGACCAGGTGGTTGTCGATCACCCAGAGCATGGTGCTGCTTGGCGACTGAAGGGAGATCTCGAATTGGAGTCATCTGCCGAGAACGCCCGCCTGAGTTATGCTTCGTTGCTTCGGAGTCACCCGGTGCTTCTGGACGACCTCGTCCGTCTGGCCTTGGCCAATTTACAAACCGGCCGTTTGGATGAGTCTCGGTCCTTGTTCCATACGATTTTGGCCATTTGTCCAGACCACGCGACGGCTCTGAAGGGCCTCGAACGCGCTCAAGCCATCTAAACATGGGGTCTTCCTCCGAAGTAACGAACCCGTTGGACCAGCTCCGCGCCTTGCGGTCGGAGGTGATTGACCGTGAGCGTTCCCGGATGAAGGGCCTCCTTGAGGAGGTTCCTTCGATCAACGAGGAACCTGCGGTTGCAGTGCCCGGTGGTGAAGGGGATGTTCCGGTTCCTGATGACTCCGATGCGGTGTTGGATCGAAAGCCCAAGAAAGCCAAAGCAGTCCGCCGAAACCCCACCATTGAGGGTGATGAGCTGAAGGTCCGCCTAGGGACCGATTTGCGCCGACTGCTGAGTTTGCACTGCCACTTGGAAGGTTGGTCGGTGAACGAGTTGGTCACTACGGTGCTGAGGTCCGCCTTGTCGGCACGGTCTCCAGCCATTTGGCATGGTGGAACGTTGCTGGCTTCAGCCCATGTGTGTCGTTTTTGGCATCGGCATCCGATGGAGACCGCGCTCAGGTTGACGTCGGAAAAGGGGGTTTTCTTAATCACCACCAATCCGGCGAGCCCCCTGTTCAAGCATTGGAAGGAACACTACACGTTGCTGGGTTTGCCTGATGTCGATCGGATGGCGCGGCAGATGAGGCTGATCCAGTTGCAGGAGTGGGTGCAGTCGGTGGAAGACTTCGATATCTCCGATTGGCGCAAGACCATCGCCGAAGAGGACTATTTGGTGACCCGAGCTGTCGTATCCCAGCAAGAAGGCCTCACCGAGGCGGGTAATCGAAGTGGTGAAACACTCCCAGTCGGCGCCTGACGACGATGACACATCAAAACGACATGACCTTAAAGAACTGCGGCCGTGATACCCTGAGCTCAAGGGGTTCTGTCATACTCATTTCCTTGGGAATCTTGAGTGTTTGCGGTGCTGAACCTATGGGGTACCTCAGTCGCACGGAAAGGGAGCCCGTAAGGATTCGATTGGAGGCTCCACCCAAGCCGCCTGTGCCGCCACTGCCGCCGCTGCCTCAGACTTATATTCCTGAGCCGCAATTCACTGCAGAGTTTTTGTCTGAATTGAAGACGACTTCGGCTATGCACCGGACGAATTTCACTGTCCGCGCGGAGACGGGGGATCCCATCGGCCTTCAGGTTCCTCCAATCATCACTCCTCCGATTGACCCATCGCCTGCTGGATGGGCCGGGGATCCTGAAAAGTCCCGCCAACTGCTAAGATATTTCTTCTCCAACGTGACGGTGACCAATGGCGCCGGCGGGATGAACGGCACTTCTGGGGTGCCTGTGAATGTCATTCTGCCATTGCGCGTTTCAGCGGGCGATGCGCCTGCCAAGGGCACAGGGAGGGCTACCTATGAATTGCGTTAAACGGTTCCATGCCATCTGGCTCGCGGTTGCATTGCCGCTGATGGCCGTGGGTGATGACGAGGTGTCGCTCCCGCCGGTAAACACCGAACCAGCAAAGACGGCCAAGGTGGAATTTGGTCTCGACCCTCGATTGGGGGGACTACCCACCGACAATTTGCAGTTCAAGACGAACATCGGCTATTTGGTGGATCAAAATCGGGCGGCTGAGTCCCGTTTTCAGAGACTTCGAGGTCTGGTGACACAAACCAATTACCTGGAGGAATTCGGACGGACCGTCGAGTCGGTGCTCAATTCAGATGCTTCGGAACGCCTCAAGGAGGACACTCGGAAATTGACGTTGTTGGAGTTGGCTCACCAACGGGAGTTGGCTGCGGAAAAAGACAAGTCTGGCGGGCATCTCGAGCGGGCTCTTCAATTACTCGCCGAATACGTGGAGCGGTATTCGCGGGATGCAGCGGTCCCGGAAGTGCTGTTGCGTCAGGGATATTTGATGCGGCGATTGGACCTTAAGGACGAAGCCATCGAGAAGTTCTATCTGGTCCTGCGATCGGTGCCTCGGATCGAGGGTCGTAACTTGGCTTATTCCCGTCGTCTGGTGCTCATGGCCCAATCCGCTATCGCTGATACCTGCGCGGAAATGGGGCGACACGCCGAGGCGGCAGAACTCTACGGCCGGATGCTTCAGACCAAGTCTGAGGAATTGGAGGTCGAGACGGTGCGTATCAAGCGGTTGAGGTCTTTCAAGGAATCGGCCACGGACGGAGTACTCGAGTTACAGGCCTTGGCCTTCTTAGAAGAGTTCCCCGATTCCGACTATATCCCGGAGGCCAGGTATTTTCTGGCCCACTCGTTGAAGCATCAAAAAAAGCGCGATGCGGCCATGGAACAATTCCAACTGCTGTTGGAAGCCGTCGAACTGGCCCCTCCTGAGCGACTGGCAAAATGGCTGCCGTGGAAACTGAGGGTTGGCAACGAACTGGCCAATCAGTTCTACCTGGAAGGGGACTATATTTCTTCGGTGGCCTTGTATCGGGCACTTGCACGGTCCAATTCAGACCTTCAGGCCAAACAGGCTTTCCAGTATCAAATCGGTCTCTGCGAGGAGCGACTGGGGCAGACCACCGAGGCCATCAAGACCTATCAACAAATTGTGGATTCCCCGATGATTTCCACAAACAACACCAACGGTGTGCCGGTCCAGATTCTGCGGAATATGGCAGCCTTGCGTGTCTCGTTACTCAAGTCCGCATCGCAGACTTCGGGCGACCGCGGAGCCACGTCCGTTCAACCTTGAGTGCCTGCATGCCGACCCCTTTCGAGACTGCTTTAGACGCCTACCACCAGGTCTGTCTTAGGCTGTTTGATCTGTCCGAAGAGGAAGGCAGGTTGCTGGAATCAGGAACCCAGAAGCCTGTTGGTGAGATGAGTCGCCGTCGGCGTGAGTTGTTGCGCGAGTTGGGAAGGACTCAAGCTGCCCTGAAATCGGTCGTGCCCGTCCCATTTCCTGATCGCCTCCGTCCCGTTTTGCAGGCGACGCTGGACTTGATCCAGCGGTCCGTTCGCCAAGATCGACGCAATGAACAGTGGATGCTTCAACACCAAATGATTCCCGGGGATCTGGTTCCCAGCAGCGCGACCCGAAATCCGCAGCGGGTGCGCTCCGCCTACGGCCTGAGGGCAGGGGAGGCGGGACGGTGAAATTGATCGAACGGGTTCTTGTGGTCGATCGGTCTGATCTGATCAGGCAAACTGTGGGGCGTGTACTGCGTCCGAGGGGGGTGGCCGTGGCCGAGGCCAATTCGCTGGCTGCAGCCTGGGAATATCTGGAGGCTGACCGGTTTCAGTTGCTGTTGCTGGGTGAAACTCTTCCCGATGGTTTGTCCACCACGTTGATCCGCGAGTTGGCCGCGCGAATGGAGACGCCCTACATCGTCAGCATCCTCGACAAGGACAATAGTGAATCGAGCCAGCAGCACCGTTTGGCTGGGGCTCATGAGATCGTGGTGCGTCCCTTCGCGGAAAGGGATCTCCGCGAATTCTTTGATCGGGCGCGCAAGTTTCTATCGGCAGGAGTGTCGGCAGGGGGGACCGGAAGCGTTGCTTCAGTCACTCTTCAGTCAGCTCCGGTTCCCGCAAGGCAAGAGCAGCGGCGTGTCACTCCCGGAGCCCTACCTTCGGGCGTGCAGATCCTGGGGCGTTCTCCGGCTACCCAGCATCTTCGGGAATACATCCGCAGGATCGCTCCTACCCAAACCACGGTACTCATCCAAGGCGAGAGTGGAACAGGTAAGGAACTCGTTGCGCGCGCTCTTCATCAGCAAAGCACACGTTCAGCTGGTCCCTTCGTGAAGTTGAACTGCGCTGCGTTGCCGGAGTCCTTGGTGGAGAGTGAGTTGTTTGGTCACGAACGGGGAGCCTTCACTGGGGCAATCATCCGGCGCGAGGGGCGCTTTGGAATGGCCAATGGCGGAACGTTGTTGCTCGACGAGGTGAGTGAGGTGTCGCTGGCCGTGCAGTCAAAGTTGCTGCGGGTGATCCAGGAGCGAGAGTACGAGAGGGTTGGAGGTAACGAAACATTACCGGTGGATGTGCGGATAGTCGCCACCAGTAATCGCAATCTTGAGGAATCCGTCGAGAGAGGCGAGTTTCGCGAGGATCTCTTTTTTCGCCTGAATGTCGTTCCGGTCTACATGCCACCATTGCGGGATCGTATTGCCGACGTACCCATCTTGGCGGAGTGGTTTCTCGAGGAGTTTTGCCGCAAGCACAGCAAACCAATTCTTGGCTTTACCAAGGAGGCTATGGACTGGCTGAAGCAGCATTCTTGGCCTGGAAACATCCGTGAATTGCAGAACATGATCGAACGGGGTGTTGTCGCCAGCGGTGACGGCCCTGTGGGACTTGCAAGCTTGAGTGCCTTCCGCAGCCAGTTTTCTGAGAAACCCTCCGTCCGAAGAATACTCCCACAAGCGGTCCAACCGGGGCGGGAATCATCGCAGGGTTCGTCGCTGGGGGAGTTGCCTTTGGTGTCTCCCGCACGAAGTGGTATTCCGAAGGCGCGGGGATTCAACGCTGCCACGGGTCACAACCTGCGCTCCAGTGGGGATGCCGGCGGGGGTGAGGTATTACTATCTCTGGCGGAGGTCGAGGCCGAGCACATCCGGAGGGTGCTGGAGCACTGCGAGCACGACCTTTTGGCGGCATCCAGAATCTTGAAAGTCTCTGTTCCGGCCCTTCAGAGGCGAATCATGAACCAGACTGCTACCTAGCAGTTGTTGTTTCGCCCGGAATCAAAGATTAGGACAGTATCGCCGTATCAGTTGCAGGCATCCATAGCATGCGAGAAATCAAGACACTTCTGACCGACATTGGCTCGATTACCTACGGCGCGATCCGTAGGAGAGCATTCTGGTTGAGCTATGCCAAATTGTCGCTGCTGATCCTGGCTCTCTCCACGCTCATTTTCTGGCCTGCATTCCGGAAGGCTCGCATGGCCGATCAAGTTCAGTTGACCCGGATATTCGAAGATCGCCGTCGGGTGATGGAGAACCATTTCAACCGAATTCCCCGTTTGTTTGAATCGATTGTCAGGGGGAAGACTCCCGCTCAGCGGAGAAGTGTGATGGAGTTGATTCAGGAATACGACCGTTACCCTGGAATCGTGACGGTGGGGTTGGCTCGACTCAGTGAAACTGGCCTCAAGATTTCAACAGACGAATTGGTGCTGGCCATGGGTAATGGTGGATTAGCCGGGGTTTTTACCAACGCGGCCTTCTTGGAAAACATCTCAGAAGTTTTCAGTACTGGATCCAATCATGTCTCGGCGGTGTTTTGGACCGGGGCACCTTCGAAGGATGCCACGACGGCCTATTTCGCTTTTGCATCACGAGGAATCGGGTGGGATCCCGGTGAATCGCCAGATCGACGTAGGGTGGTGTTCGCTGTTGTCAATCTCAGCCGGCTCACCATGCACGCTGGGCGCCCCGCGAGTCTCAATCTGATAGAGGTACACCTTTCGAACCTGTCGGCTGAGGGGGGTTCGGTCAATATGGATGAGGTCGTGATGCCCGGGAAAGTGGGGCACCAGCCGGTGCTCGAGATTCTGCCCGAGAACCCGCAGGAAAAGGAAAGGCTACAGGAAGGCTTTCGTTTGCTGGAGTTGGAGAATCGCGGCAATGAACTCATCAACCACTCTCGGATAGGAAAGGGCAGGACTGCCTTGCTCCGGATGATCTCTTTTCCGAACCGGGAATTCCGCATCACGGTCTTCATCAAGAATTCCTTCTTAAAATCCAGTGCTGTCCGCGCTCTGATGGTAGCGATGCCTTACTACATCCTTCAGATCCTGATCATCGGATTTCTGATGGTGCTGATGTGGACTGTCTTCTCGGCCAGTCGGAACCAGATGAAAGAACTGGCCGATGCCCAGTCAACCATCGCCCGACTGAATCTGCATCGCACGTTGGTGCAGCAGGAGTTGCACGATCACATCATCCAGAACCTGACACTGCTTGGGGTGCAGGTAGCCACCAGTCGCCTGGACGATGTCAGTGGTTTCGCGCGAACACGCGAACTGATACTTCAACAGTTGGATTATCTGCGGCGAGAACTGCGGCGGTTGTTGGTTGAGGGAACGGAGCGGTTGCAGTCATTCGACGAAATGGCTGTCCAACTTCAAAGTATCTGCTCGCAGATGGAAAAACGGTTCAATGTCCGGTGCCCGTTGACCACCTCGAACATCGACGGATTGAACCTGCACCCGGAGGTGCTTTTCCGGACCTGCCGGTTTGCCGAAGAGTTGCTTGGGAATGCCATCCGCCATGGTCGTGCAAAGAACATCACCATGAGGGTGGAGTGCTTCGCCTCGCCTCCGATGCTGTTCCTACGGGTCGCGGACGACGGGAACGGATTTGATCCAGCGAACTATTCGGCAGGGTTCGGATTGCAGAGCATGTCGGCATTCGCCCGACGTTCCCGAGGTCAGTTGAGGATTGAGCGCCGGACTCCGAAGGGAATGCTCATCGAGTTGATGATACCCGTGAAAATGTCGCCGCCCACCACTTGAAACAGCCGGTCCACTCAAAATCATGAAAATAGCCTTTTTGGACGATCATCCTCAGCTTGCCGAAGCGATCGCAGGCGCCGTTGCCGCGGCCATGCCTGGCACTCAAGTGGACTGCTACAGTCATTGGTCCGAATTGGAGCCAACATTGGTGCCCGAGCAATACGATCTTTTGTTCTTGGACATGAGACTCGAGGACTGTCTTGGCGCCGAGTTGATCGTTCCTATTCAAGAATTGAGTCCCAAGACCCGAATCGTGTTGCTGTCCGCCTTCGCGCAGAACGACCTCCTTATCAAATGCCTCAATTTGGGCATTGTAGGATACATTTCGAAAACGAGTCCGATTGAGACGTTGTTGGAAGCGGTGAATGCGGTCGCCGCCGGTGGTACTTTTTTTGATGAAAACATCAACCTGGATGCTGAGTCGCAGCAGGTTGACCCCAGCACTCGCAAATCTTCCTGATCCAGAATTCCATGAGCGAAGCCTCCACCTCCCGAATCCTCCTCATCATTGAGGATCCCCTGATTGGCTCGATTCTTCGAGACCAACTCCAGAGTCTCTCCCATTCTGTCAGTTTGCATGCCTCGCCAGGAGATGGGATCACCGATGCCCAGCAGCAGAGTTATCCTTTGGTGATCGTGGACGATGTGATCTCAGGGGGAGATCCGTTCAAGCTGCTACAGGAGTTGGCCAAGGCGCGTCCCGCCATGAACCGGATTCTCATGACTTCGGGCAGGGACATGAACGCCGTCATGGAGGCTCGCCGCTCCGGGTTGATCCTCCGCTATCTAACCAAGCCGTGGATGAAGGATGAGGTCGCCATGGCCGTGGACGGTGCCTTGGCCCAATCGGCACTCCGGGTAGAATTAGAGGCGCTTCGGGCGAGGAACCTCGTGCTCAATCAGCAGTTGAGCGATGCGGTGAGAGGCGGTGCTGCAGGCGAGGGCTCAGGGGATAACTCTGGAGCTGGTGAGGCTGGCGTGTCCGCTGTGGCTGGTGGCCCAGCCGTGGATATGTCGATCGAGATGGCAATCAAGATGCTTGGGGTTTTCCACCCCAATCTTGGCAATGCGAGCCTGCGTGCGGTGGCTATCTGTCGGACGATCGGAGAGTTGATGGAGCTTCCACCCACTGAATTGCCGCGTCTGCTTTGGGCTGCTGCCCTTCATGATATCGGCATGCTGAGTGTGGATCGGGGGATCGTGCGTCGCTGGTTGCGGGATACCGCCAAATGCACTGAAGAAGAATTGGCCATGATTCGCCACCATCCGGAGATCGCCGAGGAAGTTCTCAAGAGCTTCCCTGCTTTGGTCGGTGCCGCCGATGTGGTTCGACATCATCATGAAGCCTTCGACGGATCGGGATACCCGGATGGGCTCAAGGGCGAGACCATCCCACAATTGTCTCGGATACTGGCTCCCGTGGTGCATTTCTGTCACCGCAATGGATCGACCACCCAGATTCTCAACGAATTGGAGAGTCTCTCGGACAAGCAGTTCGACCCGACAGCGGTTCGACTTCTAGCAAAGGCCTTGCCGATGACCCAGATTCCGCGCGGTGAGCGGGAGTTGCTGCTGATCGAATTGAAAGCCGGCATGGTCTTGGGTCGCGATTTGTTCAATGCCGGCGGGCATTTGCTCCTGCCCAAGGGACGTGAATTGAAAGACTCGGATATCAACAGGATCATTGCCATCAACCGGGTGACTCCACTGACTCCGTTCGTTCTGGTCTATTGCTGAGCCGGACTCTTAGCCAACATTTGAGGACCTCAGATGTTGGCTGAAGCGGGGCGTGCCTGCCGGAATCCGCTCGATCGGTCTCCAGCAATGGGCGCTCCAAGCATTCATCCGCGAAGTGCCACAGTGACGGCACCTCGTCAGCCGGGATACTCCGGTTGGTATTGGCGCCGTGCTCCCAGACCTGATACTGGCAGTAGGTCCTCGTAGGCTGGCCTGAGGGGTTCTGACAATATTCAGCATTTAGGTTACCCGTTTTCATGGTTCCGAGGTTGGTCATTTCGCGAATTAGGTCAGCCCGGCGTAAAATAAGTTTATGGTTCACAACCAAATGTGTTAATTAAATAGTACTTTTTAAGCAATAAATCCCTATTTAAGCCTTTTTTCAGAAATTAGTCTTATACCCGATGGGTATTGCAACGTGATGGTTGGGGCGCTGCGCTTAAAAATTGGAGTTTAAGTAAATCCCCCGTTGTTCCGATGAGCCATAGAATGACATCGGGAAAAAAATGTATACTACGCATTGGGTTGCTAGCCCTTTGGTTCTTCAGCGCATCCAACATGCATGCTCAGACCCGCAACCGGTCTCTGGTGGCTTGGGGTGAAACGTTGCTGGGCCTGAACCGTTCTCCGGACCTGCCGGCGGGAGTTTCAGCGAGCGATGTCGAAGAGGTTTCTGCCGGAGAAGTAGTCACGGCGGTGACGCTTCGTTCTGGGATCGCTGGTTACACCGGCAGTCGACTGATCCTTCGGGGGCCTGCGCTGCTGACAGGAAGTTCGGACGGAACCATCTCCTATGGTAGTGGTACGGTGGATTACACCGACAAGACCCTATGGAATACCGCGTTGCAGGGATCATCCGGTGTGATGAGCTTGGATCGGGTGGGATTTGGCCATTTGTTCGGTGCGTTGATCCGAAAACCGACAGGTTCTCCGGTGGCCATTGCTTCTGGCCGCTTCAAGGATCAATTCCCGGGTGACCTGGCCTTTTTCGGAGATCGGGTTTCGGCCGGTTTGCCGGCTACCGATACCGATACGGCGGGGAAGTTTGTTTCCGTGGTGTCGAGTTCGACCCATGTCTTGGCCTTGCGCGCGGATGGAACGGTCAAGGCCTTCGGCGGTGACAACCTGTTCGGTGAGCTGTTGATTCCATCCGGGGTGGTGGGGGCCATCGAGGTCGCGGTGGGTGAGTTTTTCAGTGCTGCGTTGTTGAGCAATGGTCAAGTCATCGTCTGGGGATCGGATGCTTTCGGGGTCGTCGTCGTTCCGACCGCGGCAACCAATGTCATCTCACTTCGAGCCGGTGCCTCGCACTTGGTTGCTTTGCGGGCCGATGGAACTGTTGTTGCTTGGGGCAACTCGGCTGATGGCAGAACTTCGGTGCCCGCCGGACTCAGTCGAGTCACGAAGATCGCAGCGGGTCGCGCCCACTCCCTGGCCTTGCGGGATGACGGCACAGTGGTGGCTTGGGGTTATAATGGTGCTGGTCAAACCTCGGTTCCCTCCGGTTTGGTCAACGTGGTGGATATCGCGGCTGGCGGTCAGCACAACCTGGTGTTGGTGTCCCGCGAGAAACCTCAACTGGATGTATTGAGCGTCAGCGAAACGTCCAGCCAAGGTGTTCGTGATTTCAATCCTGCGTCCGACTACACCGATCGTGGACGCACTCTCATGGTCCGAGCCACTCTTGTGAATGCTGCTCCTCCGATACAGTTCCGATGGCGTCGAAATGGGGCCGTGATCTCGGGTGCCACGAACGCCCAGTTGACTCTGACTGTTGCGGCTGCCGATGTGGGAAGCATCCGCATCGATGCAGAGGCGATCAATGCGTTCGGCAGTGACATGGAATCGGCCTCCATCAAACTGGCCGAAATGCCCTCTGAGGTGGCAGCTGATGCGGCTTCTTATGTGCTATCGCCTCTGACCATAGCTGTTTTGGGACGGACCTCTTCAGGCGTTTACCTCAGTGTGGAGAATTCTTCTCAGTTGCTGGCTTTCAATGTCACCGCCAAGGGGGAGCCGACCCCTCGCGTCAATGTCTACGATGCGAAGACGGGCCAGAGCGTTGCTGTAGAAACCCTCATGAATTCAGCCACGGCAACGGTTTCGCAAACCATCACTGTGCCGACCACGCGTTCCCTCGTTGCTTCCAGCAGCGGTTCCTATTGGGTGGTCGTGGGTAATTCGCTGGGCAAGACGGTGACGAACGTGGTGACGGTGGGGATCCACCAGGATTTGTCTGTCAATCCTCCGACCGTTTCTACCTCGTACAGCCCCAATGCTGCCGTCTCCTCGGTTATCGGACCCGTTCCCGCAGGAGCCACAAATCTGACGCTATCGGTGGTTTCGAGCCACGGTCTTGGTGTCGCTTATCAATGGCTGAAGGATGGGGTTGAAATCCTTCGGGCCACGAATTCGGTGTTGGCTTTGACTAACTTCAGTTTCCCGCAAATGGGGGCCTATACGGTGCGTTTGACCAACCCGTTGTCGGATTCGAGCTTTTCTCCCGACCGAGCGAAAGGATCGGTTGGATCCGGAGTCTTCAATCCGGTGCTGCCTATTTCGGTCAATTTGTCTCGCAACCTCATCTCCGGATTGACTGGGACGCAGGGGAACTTGGAAATCCAGTTGACGGGATCTCGTTTCGGCAAAGTTCAGCTCGAGAAATTGAATGAAGCGACCGGTGTTTGGTCGGATGCCAGCTCAACATTTCCGGTAATAGTGCCGGGTTTGCCGGCCGCGTGGTCGGGGGGGGCTTATGAATTAGCCGTCTCGGCCAATGGGGGAAATGCGTCATTCACCGTGGGCACCTCGAGTCTTCAACCGTCCATGAGTGGGAGTTACCGCATTCAAGCCGTTCAACTGGCTACCTCGGGCGGAACGGAACTGGCCGGCACCACTGTCACCGCTGCCTTTCAGGTCGCAGTCAGCACAGCCGCCGGACTTTCATTGCCAACGACCGCCCCGGTGCCGATTGCGGCTGGAGGTACTTGGATTTCGGGTGCGGTTTTGGGAGGAGTGGACATGACCGTGGCCGCTGGCGCCTATTCGACGGCGGACTTATCCAGCTATCTGACGGTGTCGGGTTTCCCGGCGCCCGTGTTCCGGTGGGAGCGCCAAACCGAGGCGGCCGTTGGTTCAGTGCCAGCGAAGTACCAAACCATCGTGGCTGCCACCAATACTTCGCGATTGCTGCTGTCAGCGGTGCCCACCAATGCCGGGATTTACCGCGTCACTGCCACCAACTCGGTGGGGGGGGTGACGGGTATTTCCAAGACCATTGCTTTCAGGGTGGATCGCGTGCTTCGGATTCCGGATGAGACTCTGGTGGCGGTGGGTGGTCTTACCTCAGAGCTGAAGACGAACGCCGTTAGCGGTCTTCCATTCATCGCAGAAGGCCTGCCCATCTCGCTGTTGGGTTTCGGGGATGAATCCGTGTTGTCATTCACGCTCAAGGTGAGTTCTCCCTATCTTCTGGAAAACAATTCCGGAGTGACGGTTGATTTGGATCCTTCATTCGCAACGACCTGCAACATCACCAGCACCAGGCTCGGAACGGTGACCCCTGCACCGGCCAATGGGGGCGTTGGCGGTAACCAAATCAAACTTCAAGTTTTCATTTCCCGCAAAGATCCTGCTCAAACTTCTTTTCCGCGGGGCACCAACGTCATTGCTCGGCTTTATTTAAGAGCCCAAACCCAAGCATCCATTGAGACCATTCGCACACTGGGGTCTTCTGGAGTCCCCCAGGCTCCAGCGCTCCGGGTGCCGATCCAAATCCTGAAGGATTCGGAGTTGTTGACCGCCGACAAGGATCTCTCGTTCCGCGTGGCGTTCACGAATGCGACCATCGCCCCATCGACTTTTGAGGGTGGAGACGTGGTGGTTCTGGCCGATTCCGTGGAAGGCGATGTCAACAACAGTGGATCGGCGGATGTGGTCGATATCACATCCATCGCTAGTGTGCTGGCAGCGTCCACATTTACTGATTCCAACCTTGTGACAAGACGACGTATGGACTGCGCTCCTCGGGAGAGTTACGGGGATTGGGCCATTAATCTGGCCGATCTCGTCCAAGTGGCCCGATATGCAGCGAAACTGGATGCGACCCAAGCAGCTCAAGATCCTTTGGTGGGTGGTCCTAGTTACACCTTGAATCGTTCGCAGCGGCCGGCCGCCGCGAAGTCCTTGCCCCGAACCGGGGCCACGGAGCCAGTTCGATCGATTAACTTTGGTTGGAGCGACCTGGTCACGGGTCAAGAAGCCTGGGTGCCCGTGGTGTTGAACGGTGTGGGCAATGAGAACGCCTTTGCTTTCAACGTGGAATTCGATCCCAAGGCCTTGGAGTTCATAGGCTTGAGGGCTCCGAATGGTACCTCCTCGATGGAGAATCGGACAGCGGCCGCGGCGGGTCGGATCGGCGCGGTGGTGTGGAAGCAAGCCGGGCAATCGGCTCCCGCGGGATCTTCGGTGATCATGGAGGTGGGTTTCCGGGTGCGCGCTCAAGGTGGTAGCACGGAGTTGCGCTTCGGAAGCCTTCCCTTGGATGCGCTCATCGCCACGGTGGATGCCAAGCCGGTTCAACGGATCCAGTATGCGGCCAGTCAGTTGAGCATCGGCCAACGGCGCCGGGTTTTGGGCGGTCGGGTGGTCGGCCAAACCCTCGCGGGATCCCAGTGGCGCTTGGAGCTTCAGGCCATTGATTCGGCCGGAGCGGTGGTTTCGGCCCGCGATCGTCGCCTCCGCGTGCGGACCTCGGATCGACTCGAGGCTGCTCCGACGCAGTGGCAGGATTCCGGAGTGGTGCCCGAGCTGACTCCGCTCGGCAATGTGCGGATCCCGCTGAATTTGGATCCAACCCGTGCCTCCGGATTCTTCCATCTGGTTGAAGAATAAGGTCGGGTAATCAGGTCGGGGATCTGACAAATCGCCCCAGAAATGCCTTCATGGTGTTTCTGGGGCTTTTCCGTTGTGCCCAAAGCATGACGGCTTGCCGGCCGGATTCAGGAACGTGACTTGCGAACCGACGACCGGACAAGGCATGGTCGCTTAACATGATCAGCCAGTCTCACCGTCGCCAAGGTTGGAGCCGACTTTTCCAGAGTCTTTCGGGTTGGCTCTTGATGGGGTTTTTCGCAGGTATGGACTTGATGGGCGAGTCCGAGGCTCAACGATTGAGCCGAGTCTATGAGGAGGCGCGCAGTGGCTATCAAAAATCCCCCGGTCAATCCACGGCGGCTTGGGTCCTGGCTCGGGCTTGTTTCGATCGCGCCGAGTCCGTTTCGTCCAAGCCGGTTCGCATTGGGTTGGCCAAGGAGGCAGTGGATGCGTGTCGCGCGGCGTTGAAGGAGTTTCCTGCCGATGTGGCGTGTCACTACTATTTGGGTTTGAATCTGGGAATCCTGGCACAGGCCCAACCGTGGCGTGCCTTGAGTTGCATTCGCGAGATGGAGACCGAATGGCTCACTTGCCAGCTTTTGGAGGCGGGTTTTGATCATGCGGGGGCTGACCGATCTCTGGGGATGTTGTATGCCCAGTCTCCTCCTCCGCCCCTGGGCATGGGCAGTCGCAGCAAAGCTCGCATCCATCTGGCTCGTGCCGTGGCGTTGGCTCCGGACTATCCGGAGAATTCCCTTCAGTGGATCGAGTTCCTCGTCCAGCGCGGAGAAAAAGAGGCTGCAGTGGAGGCTTTCAATAGTTTGGAGGCCCGTATTCCGGAAGCGCGCAAACGACTGACCGGCGAATCGTGGGTTTCCACCTGGAAGCTGTGGGACGCCCGGACTGAGGCTCTCCGAGGGCGTTTGGTTGCCAAAGGTTCATCCACCGCAAACTGATACAGACCATGAACCACGACGTTGCAGGGAAGCAGGTCTCAAAGGTAGATGACCTCCCCGCCTCCCGTTCCCCATCCGGCCCATTCTGGGTGTCTTTCATCTTGGGAGTTTGGTTTTCCTGCACCGGGGTCTTCGCGGCCAATCCCAAACCGCCCCTGTCACGATCGCCGTATATCCAAGCTGCCAGCCCCACTCAAATTCATGTGCTATGGCGCACGGAAGGTCCGATCCAGCCGGTGGTGCGTTGGGGAAGCCGTCCGGATCAACTCGACCGGACAGTGCCCTTGGAGTCCATCGTCACCCGAGCCAGCTTTGGAACCAACGGACAGGTCCTATTGCCTCGTTGGCAAGCCCTTCGAACGACCACCAATCTGGCCCTGCCCAAGCTGCACAGTGCCCCGGTGGGAACCTTTCAGTATGAGGCGAAGATCGAAGGGTTGTCGCCGGACACGCTTTACTACTACGGCGTGTTCAATGGCACAGAGAGACTGACCCCGGAATCCTCAGACCATCGCTTTCAGACCCAACCCAAGCCAGGAACAGTTCGCCCTTACCGCTTCTGGGTGCTCGGCGATAGCGGCACGGGGCGTGAGGCTCAACACGCGGTCCATGAAGGCATGCTGGAGTGGTTCAAGAAAGACGGTCATCCATTGGATTTCTGGATCCATGCCGGAGACATGGCCTATGGAACCGGCCGGGACGTGGAGTTCCAGAGCCGTTTCTTCGAGTCGTATGCTGCGACCCTCCAAAACAGCGTTTGTTGGCCGACCATGGGCAATCACGAGGGGCACACCTCGAAGGGTTCCACCGGAATCGGACCCTACTACGATGCGTATCTGGTGCCCACGCGCGGAGAGTCCGGCGGTCTCGCTTCCGGCACTGAGGCGTACTACTCCTTCGATCACGGGAATATCCATTTCATTTGCCTCGATTCCCATGATTTGGACCGAAAACCCGGTGGGGCCATGGCCAAGTGGTTGAAAGCGGATTTGGAGAAGGCCAATGCCGACTGGTTGATCGCCTTTTGGCACCACCCGCCCTACACGAAGGGCAGTCATGACAGCGACAAGGAATCGGATTTGATCGAGGTGCGCCACCATCTCCTCCCTATTTTGGAATCGGGCGGGGTGGATCTCGTGCTCACCGGGCATTCCCATGTCTATGAACGCTCCATGCTCATGGACGG
>Ga0255127_1000094_pt1 | contig 46275 bp, 41 predicted proteins | sample Law_Miss_RepB_8d_FD_188555 | JGI IMG/M metagenome (GOLD analysis project Ga0255127, IMG submission 188555) | Freshwater microbial communities from St. Lawrence River, New York, United States - Law_Miss_RepB_8d | ecosystem: Environmental > Aquatic > Freshwater > River | place: USA: New York...
CCCTGGCCCTGCTGGTGTTCATTGGCCTGCTCGTGGCGCTGCCTCTGCTGGCCGCGTGGACGTACCTTCCACTGTGGGCCCAAGTAGACGGCTTCTTCCGGGCGGGGGCGCTGGTGTTTGGTGGGGGGCATGTGGTGTTGCCGTGGTTGCAGGCCTCGGTGGTGCCTGCGGGGGCGGTGTCGGCCACCGACTTCATGGCGGGCTATGGGGCGGCGCAGGCCGTGCCGGGGCCTTTGTTCACCTTCGCGGCTTTTCTGGGGGCGGCCATGGAGCCGGCCGTTCTGAGCGGTCTGTCGCGCTGGCAAGGCGGGTTGGTGATGCTGCTGGCCCTGTTCGCACCGGCCGCCCTGGTGCTGGTGGGGGCACTGCCGTTCTGGGCCGGTTGGCGCCAGCGCCCTGGGCTGCGGGCCTGCATGGCCGGCGTGAACGCCGGCGTGGTGGGCTTGCTGCTGGCGGCGTGGGTGCACCCGATGTGGCCGGCCGCTGTAGCCGGCTGGGGCGATGCCGCCCTGGCTGCAGTGGCCTGGCTCGTCTTGATGAAGACGCGTGCAGGCCCGGTGGTGGTGGTGCTCGGCTGCGCGTCGGTGGGCGCGGCCCTGTCAGCCCTTTGAACTAAGGCATCGCGCCACCATCGCCGGCTCGGGGATGGCAGGGCCGGTCATCGGGCCTGCGGGGCAGGCCATCGCCCACGGCTTCAATGCTAGGCGCTTCGGCTGATAAAACGTGAAATCTGTCACGAACAAGGGCCGCCATGGCCCAGCCGATCGCCATGAAGGCCCGCCTCTCCCTGCTTCAGCAATGCCTTGACGACGCGATCTCGCGCGCGCCAGGCATGCTGGCACGCTGCCTTGACCACATGATCGCCGAGCACCTGGCGTCGGTGTCGCCGGGGCGTGAGATGAAGGTCATCGAGTCCTGTTCGCCCGTGTGGATGGCCCTGATGCGCCACAAGATGGTCTGGGGGCAGCGGCTGGTGTTGCGCCTGCGGGCCTTGACGGAGCGGCCCGATGACGCAGCCACCTCGCGCATGGGCCTGATGGGCGACTCCAGTCTCTTGGCCTTGCTGGACGAGGCCGACCAACTGGAGCAGGTGGCCTTTCGCCGCACGCTGCAGGCGGTGGCCACCCAGGCCGAGCCCGAGCTGGCGGCGCTGGACGCGCGCATGGGGCCTTTGCTCGAAGGGGTGCGACCAGCGCGGCGAAAGAACCCCTTGCGACCCTCGGTCTTCCTGGGGGCGATCCGCGAACTGATGCTGCCCAGTGAGCCCGATCCTGCGGTGCGCGCCCAGTGGCTTCGCGCCCTGGCCGAGCCCCTGGCGCGAGAGCTGCGGGCGCTGTACAGCGACCTGGCGGCCATCCTGCAGCAGTCGCAAGCGGGCGGGTACCACGTTCGCCTGGTTCACGACACGCCCGCCGGCAAGGTGCCGGAACAGGCGCCTGCCACGGGGCACGGTCTCCTGGACGAGTGGTTCGATCTGCCGGGCATGCCTCGCCTGCCTCAGGCGCCTGCCCCCGCACCGGTGGACGGCACCGGAGGCGACCACACCGAACTGGCGCGCGTCCACAGCACCTTGGAACCGTCGGTGTTTGACCGATTCCTCCAAGAGGAAGACCCCTATTTCGACCAGGCCCTGGGCAGCGAATACCGCGCGGCCCTGGCGCGCGAGCGCGCCACAGTGGAAGAGGCGGCGCAGGGTTACCGGCACGACGAAGCCGCGGTGCTGGCGGCCCGGCACCGCCACCAGGGGCTGGCCGCCGTGGACCGCCCAACGCGGCAGGTTGGCGTGGACAGCGTGCTCAGTGAGGCCGACTGGGGCGAGATGGCTTACCCGCATGAGCGGGCGCGGGTGCTGCTGGAGCTCAAGGCGCAGGCCAGCGAGGTGTCGCAGGCCGTGGGCCTGGACATGGTGCGCCTGATGGTGGGGCAGGTGGCCAGTGATCCGCTTCTTCTGGCGCCCGTGCGTGAGGCGGTGGTGGCGCTTGAGCCGGCCTTGCTGCGCCTGGTGCTGCCCGAGCCGCGCTATTTCCATCAGCAAGGCCATGCCGCGCGCGCCATGGTCGAGCACATCAGCGCCCGCAGCTTCCGTTACAACGACGAGTTCTCGCCCGAGTTTGCGGCCTTCTTTGCGCCGGTTCGCGACGCCATCAATGCGCTGAACGCCATGCGCATCGATCACCCGTTGATGTTCGCCCACGTACTGGCCGATCTGATGGAGTCCTGGGCCCAGGAAGACCGCGCCGAAATGGAACGGCGACAAGCGGGCCTTCAGACTGTGCAACGCGCCGATCGCCGGCAAGCCCGAGCCCTTGAGATAGCCCGCACCATCAGCCAGCGCCCCGACATCGAGGGGGCTCCCGCCTTCGTGCTGGAGTTCTTGTACGGACCTTGGGCCCTGGCCCTGGCAGAGGCCGAAATCGCCAACCCGGCCGCCGCCGCTGCCGAGGCGGCTCAGCACGACAAGACCCTGAGCGATCTGCTCTGGAGCATTCGCAAGGACGACACCCTCAACGACCCAGCCCGACTGTTCCGGCTGTTGCCCGGCTTGTTGCAGGGCCTGCAGCGCGGGCTTCATCGCCTGGGCCAGTCCCCGGAGGAGGGGCGTGCTTTCTTTGACGCGCTGATGCACCTGCACGAGCCCGCACTGGGGCTGCTGCGCGCGCGCAAGCGAGTGCAGGCCAAAGGCCTGCCGCTTGGGGCGGCGCCCGTGGCGATCGAGCCTGAGCCGGTGAACTACGTCGAGCCCGAGCCCGCCACGCCAGAGGAGCGCACCCCACGCGCGGCCGAGTCCCCATGGCTTGCCGTGGCCGAGCAAGAGGCGGCGGGTTTCGAGGACACCCTGCCCACCCAGCCACAGGCGCTGGAGGCCTCGACACTGGCGCCCGGCACCCTGGTGGCCTCGGCCGAAGTGACCGAGACGCAAGCCGCTCAGGCCACTCCGGACGAAGTGCTGGACGGCTTGAGCACCGGTGACTGGGTTGACCTGTATTCCCACCGCGATTGGCTGCGCGCCGAACTGGTGTGGGTCAACCCCAAGCGCACCCTGTTCATGTTCGTGAGCCAGGGCGGGCAGACCCATTCCATGACGCGCCGCATCTGCCTGCGCCTGGTGCAAGACCGCCTGCTGCGCCCGGTGGGGGTGCACGGTGCCATTCTCCAGACCGCTCGCGTCGCCTCGGCGACAGTCTCGGTCGACCGCCTCGTGGCCTGACCTACCCCCGGGGGTCTGGCGGCCTACCATCGGGGCATGACGACTGCTACCACTGGCGCACTGCCGCCATCGCCACCTTCCGTTCCCCTCAAACAAGACGCCGCCGTGATCGGCCTGGTCGGACTGGCCCACGCCACCTCGCACTTCTCCCACCTGCTGCTGGCGCCGCTGTTCCCGCTGTTCATCCGCGACTTCGGGCTCACGTATTCCGATGTCGGCCTGCTGATGACGGTGTTCTTCGTGATCTCGGGCACCGGGCAGGCCCTCTCGGGCTTTCTGGTCGATCGTGTGGGCGCCCGCCCGGTGCTCTTTGCCGCCGTTTTCTGCTTCCTGCTCGCCTCCCTGGTGGCCTCGCAGGCCAATGGCTACGCCGGCCTGATGGGCGTGGCCGTGCTGGCTGGCCTGGGCAATGCCCCGTTTCACCCGGCCGACTTCACCATCCTCAACCAGCGGGTCTCCTCGGCGCGCCTGGGCCACGCCTTCAGCGTCCACGGTCTCACCGGCAGCCTGGGCTGGGCGCTGGCGCCGGTGTTCCTGGTGGGCATCGCGTCACTGGGTCAGTGGCGCACGGCGTATTACGCGGCCGCGGTCTTGTACGCCGGTGTGCTGGCCTTGATGTTCTGGCAGCGCCACCACCTCAAGACCGAGGTGGTGGCCAAGCCAAGCCACGCCGCAGCGGTTTCTGATCTGGCCTTTCTTCGCCTGCCGGTGGTGTGGTGGTGCTTTGCCTTCTTTCTGTTGTCCACCGTCACCCTGGCGGTGGTGCAAAGCTTTGCACCGTCCATCCTCAAGGCCCTCTATGGCGTGAGCGTGGAGGCCGCCACCCTGACCGTGAGCGCCTACATGCTGTGCAGTGCGCTGGGCATGCTGGTGGGCGGCTTCGTCGCGGCCTATGGGCAGCGCTCGCACATCTCCAGCGATCGCGTGGTGGCCTGGGCCATGCTGGCGGGCGCTGCGCTCATGCTGGTGTGCGCCACCGGCTGGCTCGGCGGCGGCGGCACCATGGCCGCACTGGCCGCCACGGGTTTTGCCGTGGGCGTGGGCGGGCCCAGCCGCGACATGATGATCAAGCGCGCCACGCCCAAGGGCGCCACCGGCCGGGTGTATGGCACGGTGTATTCCGGGCTTGACGTGGGCTTCGCGGTGTCGCCGCTGGTGTTTGGCCTGCTCATGGACCGAGGCTGGTACGCCGCCACCCTGGCCGGTGGCGCGCTGGTGCTGGGGCTGTCGGTGATCGCGGCCGTGGGCGTGGGCCGGCGAACTGCGTGACCCTTCCTTGCCGGGCGGGTTGGTGAATACATCACAAACCCGTTGGCAAGCTGGCACAGCGCAAGCCCGGCGAAGGCGCCAGCATGTGGGCATGGACGCACGCAACACCTTGCCCTACGCCAGAGACCTTCACTGGGACATTCGGGGAGCGGCAAGCCCCGAGACCAACGAGCCTGGCCTGACCATGCGGCACCTGTTGCGTGCCTTCGATGAAATTGACTACGGCATGATCGTGCTCAATTCAAATGGGCACATCCTGCACAGCAACCACCTGGCGCGGGTGGAGTTGGGGCGACGCGATTTTCTGCGCGCCTGCGATGGGGTGCTGTCATCCGGCGACCCGGCGCACGACACCAAAATCCGGCTGGCGCTTGAGGCGGCGTTGCGAGGCCAGCGGCGCCTGGTGTTGCTCACGCAAGGCGAGCGCGATCTCTCCCTCACGTTCAATCCGCTGGCCCATCCGCTGGAAGACACGAGCCCCAGCGTGTTGGTGATGCTGTCGCGCCAAAGCACCTGCGACAACCTGGCCGTGCGCATGTTTGCGCGCACCCTGGCCCTGAGCCCGAGTGAGGAGGGCGTGATGCTGGCCCTGTGCCGAGGCCTGGTGATCAATGAGATCGCACAGGAGAACGGCGTGGCCGTGTCCACCGTGCGAAGCCAGATCAAGACCCTGCGCGAGAAGGCCGGCGTGCCCAGCATCCGCAAACTCCTGCAGCGCATCAACAGCCTGCCCCCCGTGGTTCCCGCCTTGCGCATCGTCACACCAGTGCCGCAGAATCCCAGGCTTGACGCCTAGCCCTGACGCCACTGGATGCCCCAACAAGCCGACGCCCCGATCACCGAAGACAAACTCCACATCGAGGCGCTGGCGTCCATGGGCGTGCCGCGCACCTACCGCCGCGGTGCCCTGCTGATCCAAGAGGGCGACACGGGCGACACCTTGTACGTGGTGCTCAAGGGCCGCTTGCGGGCCTACCTGGCAGATGCCTCGGGGCGCGAGTTGACGCTAGGGGTTTTCGGCGCCATGGAATACGTGGGCGAAATGGCCCTGGACGGAGGGCCCCGCTCGGCCAATGTGGAGGCCCTGGAGGCCACGGTGTGTTCCGTGGTGAGCCGCGCCACCCTGTTGCAGTACATCGCCCAGCACCCCGAGTTCGCCTTGCAACTCATGGCCCGGCTGATCCGCCGCGCCCGCCTGGCCACCGAAAGCGCGCGCAGCGTGGCCTTGATCGACGTGTACGGGCGTTTGGTGCTCTTGCTGGAGAAGCTGGCCATGCCAGCCAACGAGCACGGCCACCGAGCGCTGCGTGAGCGCCTGACCCATCAGCAAATGGCGCATCACCTGGCCTGCTCGCGCGAGATGATCAGCCGCCTGCTCAAAGACCTGGAAAACGGCGGCTACATCGCGGTGCGTGACCGCTGGATTCACCTGCTCAAGCCCTTGCCATCGCGCTGGTGACGGGCGCGTGCCCTCAGAAACAACAAAGCCGGCGCGGGGCCGGCTTTGTGTTGGGTTGCCCGAAGGCAACTGGGATCACTTCAGGTGATCGTTGACCAGCTTGGTCATCTCGAACATGGACGCCTGGGCCTTCTTGAAGATTTCCTTCAGCTTGGCGTCGGCGTTGATCATGCGCTTGTTCACTTCGTCTTGAAGCTTGTTCTTCTTGATGTATTCCCACACCTTCTTCGTCACCTCGGTGCGCGGCAGCGGGCTGGCACCCACGATGGCGGCCAGGGCGGCGCTGGGGGTCAGGGCCTTCATGAAGGCGGCATTGGGGGTGCGCTTCTTGGCCGGAGCGGCCTTCTTCGCAGGAGCGGCTGCCTTCTTGGCCGGGGCGGCTTTCTTCGCCGGAGCGGCTGCCTTCTTGGCCGGAGCGGCCTTCTTCGCCGGTGCGGCGGCGGCCTTGGCCGGAGCCGCTTTCTTTGCCGGTGCAGCGGCCTTCTTGGCCGGCGCTTTCTTTGCAGTTGCCATGGTTGATGATCCTTCTAGAAGTGGTCTGTTCGCCAGTGGATGAACGCGCTATCGCACTGGTGCAGCCATGCTAATGGAGATGCCGGGGCAATCCAAGGTGCGAGGGCCTTTTTCGCGCGAGTTTTCAGAGGGGAAATGCGCGTTTTTGGCGGGGAAAACAACAGTCATGCGTGGTGCGTGCGCCGATGGGCCGCGAGGGCGGTGCTCTCGCCACACAATCGCTGCCGTTTCAACCGAAGGGAAATGCCCATGAGCGCTGCCGAATTCACCCCCACCTGCGACCTCTGCGATGCCCACAAAACCGACACCTCTGGCGCCTTTCGCGTGCTGCCGCCGGTGTTCCGCGACTATGGCGCGCTGCGCCGTTTCGCGGGGCCCGTGGTCACGGTGAAATGTTTTGAAGACAATACCCTGGTGAAGGCCGCGGTGGACAGCCCGGGTGAGGGTCGCGTGTTGGTCGTGGACGGTGGCGCTTCGCTTCGCAAGGCCTTGTTGGGGGGCAACTTGGGCGCGGCCGCTGCGCGCAACGGCTGGGCCGGTGTGGTCATTGACGGTTGTGTGCGCGACGTGGGTGAGCTGGCGGCGTGCCAGGTGGGCATTCGCGCCCTGGCCAGCATGCCCATGCCCACCGAGAAGCGCCAGGAAGGCCAGCGCGACGTGCCGGTGCAGGTGCAGGGCGTGTGGGTGCGACCCGGCGACTGGCTCTATGCCGACGAAGACGGCATGGTGGTGGCCGACCGGGCGCTGTGATCAGGCCATCAAGCCATCAGGCCCTTGTAGAGCATGTAGGCCGCCAGCAGGTAGAGCACGCTGGCGAACACGCGCTTGAGCGCCTTCACCGGCAGCGCGTGCGCGGCCTTCACGCCCAGCGGGGCCATGAGCACGCTGGCGCAGGCGATCACCAGCAGCGCGGGCAGGTAGATGTAGCCCAGCGAACCCGCCGGCAGGTTGGCCACGTTCTGGCCTGAGACGATGTAGCCCAGGGCATTGGCCAGGGCAATCGGAAAGCCCAGGGCGGCGCTGGTGGCCACGGCGTTGTGGATGGGCACGTTGCACCAGGTCATGAAGGGCACGCTCACGAAGCCGCCGCCGGCACCCACCAGTCCCGACAGGAAGCCAATGGCACCACCCGCGCCCAACTGGCCGGCCGTGCCGGGCAGGGTGCGAGAGGCCTTGGGCTTTTTGTCGATGAGCATTTGCGTGGCCGAGAAGCTCACGAACAGCGCGAAGAACAGCGCCAGCCAAGAGCCCTTGAGCACCGCGAACACACCCATGCTGGCCACGGCCGCCCCCAGCACGATGCCGGGCGCCAGGCGCTTGACCACGTCCCACCGCACGGCGCCGCGCTTGTGGTGCGCGCGCACGCTGGAGACCGAGGTGAAGATGATGGTGGCCATGGACGTGGCGATGGCCATCTTGACGGCCAGGTCGGGCGACACGCCGCGGGCGCCAAGGATGAAGGTGATGAAGGGCACCATCAACATGCCCCCGCCAATGCCGAGCAGGCCTGCGAGGAAACCGGTGCCAAGGCCGAGGATGGCCAGTTCGAGAACGAGGAAGGGTTCGATCGACATGAAAGGTGTCTGCAAGTGCCACCAGGCCGGCATCCTGAACCGGGGTTCAGGTGGGCGAGGGCAACGAGGCTTCGGGTTCGTCTGACGCGAGACGCTCGCACCAGCCGCGCAATGTACCAAGCCCGGGCTCTAAGAGCATTGGTTGCAGGAATATAAAGCCCGGCGGCCTTGCAGACAGTCGCCATTGTAGGGCCGCCGCAAGGGTGGGAATTGGCCCACCCGTCGATCGCCCGAGGCGGTCGGATGCGCGGGCCTCAGATGAGTTGGCCATCTTGGCCGAGGGTCTGGTCCAGGCGCTGGATCAGGCTTTGCACCTTGGTGTGCAAGGCGGGGTCAAGGTCGTTCGGCGCGGTGGTCTCGCTCGGCGTGGGCATGGCCTGCGCCTGCGGTTCGGCCTCTTTCTGGGCGAGTTCGAAGGCCAGGTTGAGCGAGGCCAGCACGGCGATGCGGTCGCGCGCCTTCACCTTGCCTGCGTCGCGGATGCGGCACATGGCAACGTCCACCCGGTTCACGGCCTCCAGCAAGGCGGCTTCGCCCCCGGTGGGGCAGGACAGCAGGTAGCTCTGGCCCATGATCTGGACTTCCATCTGCTGGTGGTTGGGCTTGTTGCTCATGGGCGGTCTTGGGGGGCTTCAGGCGCGGCGTTGTGCTGGCCTGGCAGGCGGTCGAGAAGGGCGTCGACGCGGGCGCGCGCGGCAAGCAGCCGTGACTTGAGCGAGTCGCGCTCGGCGCTCAGGGCCTGCACCTGCTCCATCAGCAACTGGTTGGTGCGCTGCAACTCTTCGTGCCGCAGCAACAGGCGTTCCACGCGTTCGGTGAGCTGGTCGATGGGGGTCTGGTTGGACATGGGCGCGCTCGCAATTCGGGGCATTGTAGGGCGGGCACCCGAGGGGGTACCGTAGAATGCCCGGCGTTGGTGCTCGCGGCGTGGTTCTCATGCCGCAGTTCAACGGGAAGCAGGAGGGAAGGGTTCAACACGGCCCGACCTAACCTGCGCTGCCCCCGCAACGGTAAGCAGACGAGACCCTTGGCCCCACCCGGGCCGAGTGCTCCGCTTCCATCAATCGGTCACTGGCGCGCACACGTGCGCTGGGAAGGCGATGGAGGTTGTTCTGCCAGCCCGGATACCGGCCAACGAGGTGGTGGCGCCGCAAGGCGCCGCCGTGACGTCCATGCACCGTCGGGGAAGGCGGTGAGGACACTGTCAATCGTTAACTCACATGAATCGCTCTTCTTTGCGCGCCGCCATGGCCGCGCTCTCGCCTGTCGTCCTGGCGGGTGCTTCCCTGTGCGTGGGCGCTGCCCACGCTGCCCCAGCCACCGACGCGGTGGTCGTTGCCGCCCTGGATGCCGTGGTGGTCTCGGCCAACCGCACCGAGCAGCCCATCACCGACGTGGTGGCCGATGTCACCGTGGTCGATCGCGAGGCCATTGACCGCAGCGGTGCTGCTTCGGTGGCCGAGGTGCTGGCCCGTCTGCCTGGCGTGAGCATCGTCACCAACGGAGGCCCGGCCTCCACCACCAGCGTTTTCCTGCGCGGTGCCGAGACGCGCTTCACTGCCGTGTTCGTGGACGGCGTGCGGGTGGACTCCCAGTCCACCGGCGGGGCATCCTGGCAGGGCATTCCGCTGGCGCACATCGAGCGCATTGAGGTGCTGCGTGGGCCGGCCGCTGCCGTGTACGGCTCTGACGCGGTGGCCGGCGTGGTGCAGCTCTTCACCCGGCAGGGCGAGGAGGGCTTTTTCCCCTCGATTCACGCTGGCGTTGGCACCCACCACACGCACGACCTCAGCGCCTCTCTGCGCGGCGGGCAGGGCGCGGTGGACTATTCGCTGGGCCTGGCCACGGAGCGCAGCGACGGCTTCAACGCCAAGCCCACGGGCAACCCCGATCGCGACGGCTACCGCAGCCACTCGGTCTCGGGCCGTCTGGGCTGGAAGCCCGCCACTGGCCACCAGCTCAACCTGACCTTTCTGGACAGCCGCCAGAAAGGCCGCTACGACGGCTTCACGCCAGGCCAGGACGACCAGACCGTGCAGGAACTGCGCACCCTGGGCCTGAACTGGGCGGCCCGTTGGAGCGAGGTGTGGAGCACACGCGTGGGCCTGTCTCGCGGCACCGAGCGCTACGAAACCCTGCCCTCGCCCTATGAGACCGAGACCCAGGTCGATTCGTATTGGCTGCGAAACGAATGGAAGCTGGGGGCCCACGGTTTCAACGTGGACCTGGAGCGCCGCGAAGACCGGCTCGACAACCTGAGCACCACCCCCTCGCTCACGCGCCGTTCGCAGAACGCGCTGGCCCTGGGCTACACCCTTCGCGCCGGGGCACATACCCTGCAAGCCAACGCCCGACGCGACAACGACAGCGAGTTCGGCACCCACACCACCGGCTCGCTGGCCTATGGCTACGACATCTCGCCCGCCTGGCGCGCCACCGCGTCGGCCGGCACTTCGTTTCGCGCGCCCACGCTCTTCCAGCGTTTCAGCATCTACGGCACGCCCAACCTGCAGGCCGAGACCGGGCGCAACGTCGAGGCCGGGCTGCGCTGGCAGTCGGGCCAGAACAAGGTGGGCGTGGTGGTCTACCGCAACCACGTGGATAACCTGATCGACTACCTCAGCGGGCCGGGCAGTTGCATCAACGGCACGGGCACCTACCCCGGCTGTTATGGCAACGTGGGCGAGGCGCTGTACCGCGGTGTCACCCTGACCGCTGCCACCCAGGTGGGGGCCGTGAACCTCAGTGGCTCGGTGGACTGGATGGACCCGCGCAACGCCCTCACCGACAAGCGCCTGCCACGCCGTGCGCGCCGCCAGGCCACCTTGCTGGCCGACACCCGGGTGGGCGGCTGGAAGCTGGGCGGGGAGATGCAGGCCGTGGGCTCGCGCTTTGACGACGTGGCCAACCGCAACGAACTGGGCGGCTACACCTTGTTCAACCTCAGCGCCAGCACCGAAGTGGCGCGCGACTGGACTTTGCTGGCGCGGGTGAACAACCTGGCCAACAAGGACTACCAGACCGCGCGCGGCTACGCCACCGCCGGCCGCACCTTCTACCTGGGCCTGACCTGGGCCCCTCGTTAAGTGAGAAGCGAATGACTCCAGCCGCCGTGTCCTGTCCCGCCGTTCTCGTGGCCGCCCCGTCCTCCGGGCAGGGCAAGACCACCGTGGCCAGTGCGCTGGCCCGGCTGCACGCGCGGGCCGGGCGGCGGGTGCGGGCCTTCAAGTGCGGGCCCGATTTTCTGGACCCGCACTGGCTCACGCTGGCCACCGGCCAGCCGGTGCACAACCTCGACCTGTGGATGACTGGCGAGGACGATGCACGCCAACGCCTGCACGAGGCGGCCCGCGAGAGCGACCTGATCGTGGTCGAGGGCGTGATGGGCCTGTTCGATGGCGAACCCAGCGCCGCCGACCTGGCCCAGCGCCTGGGCCTGCGCGTGCTGGCGGTGATCGACGCCTCGGCCATGGCCGGCACCTTTGGCGCCCTGGCCTTCGGCCTGCAGCACTTCCGCCCGGGCATGCCCTGGGCCGGGGTGCTGGCCAACCGGGTGGCCAGCGAGCGCCATGCGCAGATGCTGGAGCAGGCCCTGCAGGCCGGGCCCGGCGACGCGGCGGCCTCGTCGTGGCTGGGCGCCGTGATGCGCGATGCCCGCTTCAGCCTGCCCGAGCGCCACCTGGGCCTGACCGTGGCCGCCGAACTGCCCGATGCCATGGCCCGGCTTGACGCCGCCGCCGATGCCCTGGCCGACACCCTGCTGGGCCGCATGGACACGGCCGACCTGGCGCGCTGGACCACCGAGTTCGCGCCGCCCGCGCAGCCCGTCGACACGCCGCCCCTGCTGGCGGGGCGCACCGTGGCGGTGGCGCGCGACGCGGCCTTCTGTTTCATTTACCCGGCCAACCTCGATGTGCTGCAGGCCATGGGGGCTCGCCTGGTGTATTTCTCGCCCCTGGCCGACGAGCCGCTGCCCGCGTGCGACGCGGTGTGGCTGCCTGGGGGCTACCCCGAACTGCACGCCGCCACCCTGGCCCAGGGCACGCAATGCCGCGCCAGCCTGGCCGCGCACGTGGCCGCCGGCCGGCCGCTGTGGGCCGAGTGCGGCGGCATGATGGCGCTGTTTGATGAGCTGGTGGACCAGGCCGAGCAGACCCACGCCGGTTGGGGCCTGCTGCCCGGGCGCGTGGTGATGCAAAAGCGCCTGGCCGCGCTCGGCCCGCAGCAGCTCGACCTGCCCGCCGGCTCGCTGCGCGGCCACACCTTCCACTACTCTCGCACCGAGACGCCGCTGGTGCCCGCCGCGCAGACGCTGGCGGTGCGCGGTGGCGCCGTGGGGCCGGGCGAGGCGGTGTACCGCCACGGTCCCGTCGGGGCCAGTTATTTCCATGCCTGGTTCGCGTCGGCGCCTGCGGCCGCCGCGTCCTTGTTCTTGCCGGAGCCTGCATGACCACTGCCACGCTGCCCGGGCCGCAACGCATCGTGTGCCTGACCGAAGAAACCACCGAGTGGCTCTACCTGCTGGGGCAGGAGGCGCGCATCGTGGGCATCAGTGGCTACACCGTGCGCCCGCGCCGGGCGCGCGAAGAGAAGCCCAAGGTCAGCGCCTTCCTGAACGCCAAGATCGACAAGATCCTGGCGCTGGCGCCCGACTGCGTGTTCGGCTTTTCTGACCTGCAGGCCGACATCGCCGCCGAGCTGATTCGCGCTGGCGTGCAGGTGACGGTGTTCAACCAGCGCAGCATCGACGCCATCCACGGCATGCTGTACCAGGTGGCCGCCATGGTGGGCTGCGCCGAGGCGGGCCTGGCCTGGATAGAGGCCAACCGCGCCAGCCTGGCCGCCATGCGGGCCGAGGTGGCGGCGCTGCAGGCGCAGGGCAAGCGCCGCCCGCGCGTGTACTTTGAAGAGTGGGACGAGCCGCCCATCAGCGCCATTCGCTGGGTGTCCGAGCTGATCGGCGTGGCCGGTGGCGACGACGTGTTTCCCGAACTGGCCTTACAGGCCATGGGCAAGCAGCGCATCATCGCCGACCCGCTGGAGATCGTGCGCCGCCAGCCCGACATCATCGTGGGCTCGTGGTGCGGCAAAAAATTCCGGCCCGAGAAAGTGGCGGCCCGCCCCGGCTGGCAAGACGTGCCGGCCGTGCGCGACGGGCAGTTGTTCGAGATCAAGTCGGCCGACATCCTGCAGCCCGGCCCGGCCGCCCTCACCGATGGCGTGGCCCAGTTGCACCGCCTCGTGCGCGACTGGATGGTGGCCCATGGCTGAGGTGTTTTGCAGCGAGTTCGTGCTGGGCGGCCAGCGCAGCGGCAAGTCGCGCCGGGCCGAGACCATTGCGATGCGCTGGTTGAGCGCCTCGCCCGCGCACCGCGCCGTCACCATCGCCACCGCCCAGCCCTGGGACGACGAGATGCGCGAACGCATCGCCCGCCACCAGCAAGACCGCGCCCAGCGCCTGCCCGGCATGAGCACCGTGGAAGAGCCCCTGGCCCTGGCCGACGCCGTGCGCCAGCACAGCCGCGCCCACACCCTGGTGGTGGTGGACTGCCTCACCATGTGGCTGACCAACCTGCTCATGCCCATGCAGGGCGAGCCCGCCGATCCGCAAGGCCCGGTGCGCGCGCTGTGCGAGGCCGTGGCCGCCGCGCCCGGCCCGGTGGTGCTGGTGAGCAACGAAATTGGCTGGGGCGTGATCCCCATGGGGCGCGAGGTGCGCGCCTTCGTGGACGCCCTGGGCCACGCCAACCAGGCCCTGGCGGCGGTGTGCCCCCGGGCCACCCTGATGGCTGCGGGCCTGCCCCTTACCTTGAAGGACAACCATGCCTAAGACTTGGGCCAGCCTGTGGCGCTGGCTGCTGTGCGGCCTGCTGGCGCTGGCCGGCCTGGTCAACCTGGCCCATGCCCAGGGCGTGCAGATCACCGACGACCGCGGCGTGCGCGTGGCCCTGCCGCAAGCGCCGCAGCGCATCGTGTCGCTGCTGCCCTCGCTCACCGAAACCGTGTGCGAGCTGGGCCAGTGCCACCGGCTGGTGGGCGTGGACCGGTACTCGAATTACCCGGCCTCGGTGCGGCGCCTGCCGCAACTGGGCGGCGGGCTTGACCCGCAGATCGAATCGGTGGTGGCCCTGCGGCCCGACGTGGTGCTGATGTCCACCTCGTCGCGCGCCGCGCTGCGCCTGGAGGCGCTGGGCCTGAAGGTGGTGGCGCTGGACACCAAGAGCGCGGCCGACGCCCGGCGCGTGCTGGCCACGCTGGGGCAGTTGCTGGCCGTGCCTGACGCCGATCGCGTGTGGCGCGCCATCGAGGCCGGTGTGGGGGCCGCGGCCCAGTCGCTGCCGCCGCGCAGCCGGCCCTTGCGGGTGTATTACGAGGTCAGCACCGGGGGCTACGCGGCCGGGCCGTCGTCGTTCATTGGCGAGTTGATGGCCCGCATGGGCGTGAGCAACATCGTCACGCCCGACCTGGGGCCGTTTCCGCGCATCAACCCCGAGTACGTGGTGCGCGCCGACCCCGACCTGATCATGATCGGCTCGCACCACGCGGCCAACCTGGGCGCGCGCCCTGGCTGGCCGCAGATGCGCGCCGTGCGCGACCAGCGCGTGTGCATCTTCAACCGCGACGAGTCCGACGTGCTGGTGCGCCCGGGCCCGCGCATGGCCGAGGCCGCGCGTTTGATGGCCCGCTGCATCGCCAGCAAGGGGGCGCCATGAACGGTGCGCGCAGCGCCTGGCTGGCACTGGCCCTTGCCCTCACCGCCAGTGTGCTGGCGATGGTGGGCGTGGGCGTGGGCAGCACCGGCTGGGCCAGCGTCTGGGGCGCCTGGCACGACCCGGTGGCCGCGCAGATTCTGTGGGACATCCGCCTACCGCGCACCCTGGGCGCCTGGGTGGCCGGTGCCTTGCTGGGCCTGGCTGGCGCCGTGGCGCAGGGTCTGTTTCGCAACCCCCTGGCCGACCCCTATTTGCTCGGCAGCGCCTCGGGCTCGGCCCTGGCCGTGGCCCTCACGCTGGCGTGGTGGGGCGGCTCGCCTTTTGCCGCCGCCTGGCTGGTGCGCCTGGGCATGACGGGCGCGGCCTTCGCTGGCGCGGTGCTGGGCGTGGCGCTCACCCTGGTGCTGGCGCGCGGCGTGCAGCACACCCTGCGCCTGCTATTGGCCGGCGTGATCGTGGGCGTGGTGCTGGGCGCGGCGCGTGACCTGGTCACCATCGCCCAGCCCGACACCCTGCAGGCCATGCAAGGCTTCATGCTGGGTAGCACCGGCTTCGTGGGCTGGCCCGCCGTGGCGGTGATGGCCGGCGCCTTGCTGGCCGGCGCCCTGGCCGCCGCCGCGCTGGGGCGCGTGCTCGACGGCCTGGCCCTGGGCGAGGCCACCGCCAACAGCCTGGGCCTGCCGCTGCCGGCGGCCCGCCTGGCGCTGGTGGCCGTGCTGGCCCTGTGCACCGGCGCGGCCGTGGCGCAGACCGGCCTGATCGCCTTTGTGGGCCTGGCCGCACCGCACCTGGTGCGCTCCATCGTCAAGACCACCCACACCCGCCTGGTGCTGCTGAGCGCGGCCATGGGTGGGTTGCTGCTCATGGCGGCCGACGTGCTGGCGCGCTGGCTGCTGGCGCCGCAAGAACTGCCGGTGGGCGTGCTCACCGCCGCCCTGGGCGGCAGCTACCTGCTGTGGCTCATGCACCGCCGCCGCGCGGCTGGGGGGGTGCTGTGAGCGCGCCGCGCCAGACCCCCGCGCTGCAGGCGCAAGACTTGTGCGTCACCCTGGGCGACCGCCCGGTGTTGCGTGGCGTGTCGCTTTCACTGGCACCCGGCCGCTGGACCTGCATCGCCGGCCCCAACGGGGCGGGCAAGTCCACCCTGCTCAAGGCCATGGCGGGCCTGCTGCCCCACCAGGGGCAATTGAGCCTGCTGGGCCGCCCGCTCGCGCAGTGGCCAGGGCGCGAGCGCGCCCGAGCGCTGGCCTGGCTGGGGCAGGGCGAACACGGCGCCGAAGACCTCAGCGTGTGGGACGTGGCCATGCTCGGCCGCCTGCCGCACCAAGGCTGGCTGGCCAGCCCCAGCGAGGCCGACCGCCAGGCCGTGGAGCAGGCCCTGCGCGCCACCCAGGCCTGGGACTGGCGCCAGCGCCCCATGGGCGCGCTCTCCGGCGGCGAGCGCCAGCGCGTGCTGCTGGCCCGCCTGCTGGCGGTGCAGGCCCAGGTGATGCTGATGGACGAACCCCTGGCCAACCTTGACCCGCCCCACCAGGCCGACTGGTGGCACCTGGTGCGCCAGCAGGTGGGGCAGGGCCGCACCGTGGTGAGCGTGCTGCACGAAGTGGGCATGGCCTTGCTGGCCGATGACCTGGTGGTGCTGCGCCAGGGCCAGGTCGCCTACGCCGGGCCGGCCCAGGTGCCCGAAGCGCACCGCGCCCTTGAGGCGGTGTTCGAGCACCGCATTTCCATTCAAGCCGTGGGCGAGCGCTGGGTGGCGCTGCCCATCTGACCGTTTTCAGAGAACCGAACCATGCAAATCGAATCGCCCCCCACCGAACGCAACGTCGAGAAGCCCAGCGGTGACCGGCGTGGCCTGCTCATCGTGAACACCGGCGACGGCAAGGGCAAAAGCACGGCCGCCTTCGGCCTGGCCCTGCGCGCCCACGGCCGCCAGCACGTGCACGGCAAGCCGGTGAAGATTTACCAGTTCATGAAGGTGCCCAGCGCGCGTTTTGGCGAACACCGCATGTTTGAGCAACTGGGCCTGCCCATCGAAGGCCTGGGCGACGGCTTCAGCTGGAAAAGCCAAGACCTGGAGCATTCCGCCCAGCTCGCGCGCGACGGCTGGGCGCGCGCCAAGGCCACCATCCTGGCCGGCACCCACTTCCTGGTGGTGCTGGACGAGATCACCTACCCGCTGATCTACGGCTGGCTGCCGCTGGACGACGTGCTGCAGACCCTGCGCGAGCGCCCGCGCGACGTGCACGTGTGCCTGACTGGCCGGCGCTGCCCGCCCGAGATCATCGAGCTGGCCGACACCGTCACCGAGATGCGCCTGGTCAAGCATGCCTACCAGGCCGGCATTCCGGCGCAGCGCGGCATCGAAGACTGACCGCCCATTGCCATGCAGCCCCAGCCCGCACCAGACCAGGCCTTCTCGCCCGCCGAGCGCGAGGCGGTGTACCGCGCCATCTTCGAGCGGCGGGACATGCGCCACTTCGCGGGTGGCAGCGTGGCGCCCGAGGTGATGCGCCGCCTGCTCACGGCCGCGCACCACGGGCCCAGCGTGGGCTTCATGCAGCCCTGGCGCTTTGTGCGCGTGGCCTCGCGCGCCTTGCGCGCCGAGCTGCAGGCCCTGGTGGAACAAGAGCGGGTGCTGACCGCGCGTGCCCTGGGCGAGCGCGAAGACGAGTTCATGCGCCTGAAGGTGGAAGGCCTGATGGACGCCGCCGAGGTGTGGGCCGTGGCCCTGGCCGATGGGCGCGAGCGCCACGTGTTCGGCCGGCGCACCCTGCCGCAGATGGACCTGGCCTCCACCGCTTGCGCCATTCAGAACCTGTGGCTGGCCGCGCGCGCCGAGGGGCTGGGCATGGGCTGGGTGTCGATCTTCGACCCCGCCGCCGTGGCCCACCTGCTGGGCATGCCCCAGGGGGCCGAGCCGGTGGCGCTGCTGTGCATCGGGCCGGTGCACGGGTTTTACCCACAGCCCATGCTGCAGCAGCAGGGCTGGGCGCAGCGTTGCCCGCTGGACAGCCTGGTGTTTGAAGACGCCTGGGGCCAGCCCGCCCATCTGGGCGCGCCCACGGGTGACCAAGCAGGAGACGCCCGTGGCTGAGGGCCTGGCCGTGGTCGCCCCACTGGCCGTGCTGGTGGCCCTGGCCATTGACCGCTGGCTGGGCGAGCCGCCCACGCGCTGGCACCCGGTGGTGTGGATGGGGAATTACCTGGGCTGGCTGGGCCCGCGCATCGCCCCCCAGGCCGGGGCCGCCACGGTGCCCGCGTTTCGCCCCTGGTTGGGTGGCGCGGTGGCCTGGTGCGTGGGCGCTGCCGCCGTGTGCGGGGTGGCCCTGGCCTTGCAATCGGCGATGTCTGAATGGGCGTGGTGGGCGCAAGCCCTGGCCCTGGGCGCGCTGCTCAAGCCCCTGCTGGCCTGGCGCATGTTGCGCGACGAGGTGCAGGCCGTGGACACCGCCCTGGGCCAAGGCTTGGCCGCTGGCCGCGCGCGCCTGGCCTGGCTGGTCAGCCGCGACGTGGCCTCGCTGGACGAATCGCAGGTGCGCGAAAGCGCCATCGAAACCCTGGCCGAAAACCTCAACGACTCCGTGGTGGCGCCGCTGTTCTGGTTCGCCGTGGCCGGCTTGCCCGGCGCCGCGCTCTACCGCTTCGCCAACACCGCCGACGCCATGTGGGGCTACCCCGGCGAGCGCGGCGGGCGGGTGTGGACCTGGGCCGGCCAGTGGGCGGCCCGCGCCGACGACGTGCTCTCTTGGGTGCCCGCGCGCCTGACCGCCTTGCTGCTGGCCTTGCGGCGCCCCACCGCGCGGTTGCGCGCCTTGCCGGCGCAGGCGCGGCTCACGCCATCGCCCAACAGCGGCTGGCCCATGGCCTGCATGGCCTTGGCGCTGGACGTGCGCCTGCGCAAGCCCGGTGGCTACTCGCTCAACGCCCAGGCCCGCGCGCCGATCGCCACCGACGTGGCCCAGGCCCTGCAACTGGCCGGGTTCGCCGTGGGGGCGGTGGGCCTGCTGGCTGGGCTGCTGCTGGTCTGGGGAGCCCTCGCATGAACCACCCTTCGCCGCAGCGCGTGCACGGCGGCCCGGACGGGCAGGGCGCTGTGCGCTGGGATTTTTCGGTCAACAGCCACCCGGCCGGGCCTTGCCCCAGCGCGCTGGCCGCCCTGCAGCAGGCCGACGCCACCCAATACCCCGACCCGGCCTACACCGCCTTGCGCCTGGCCCTGGCCGCCTTTCATGGCGTGGCACCGCAGCGGGTGCTGCTGGCCGCCAGCGGCAGCGAGGCCATCGCCCGCCTGAGCGCCTGGGCGGCCCAGCGTGGCGGCGGCAGCGCCTGGTGGCCCGGCCACGCCTATGGCGACTACGCCCACCACGCCCAGGCCTGGGGCCTGCAGGCGGTGCGCGAGCCGGCCCAGGCCGCGCTGTGCTGGCTGGCCGAGCCCAGCAGCCCGCTGGGGCAGGCCGAGCCCCTGGCCGAGCGCGTGGCCCAGCTTGGCCAGACCGTGGTGCTGGACCGCGCCTACGAGCCCCTGCGCCTGAGCGGCGCCCCCAGCCTGCCGCCCGCGCTGCTGGAGCGCGTGTGGCAGCTCTGGACGCCCAACAAAGCCCTGGGCCTGGTGGGCGTGCGCGGCGCCTACGCCATCGCCCCGCTGGGCGCCGAGGCCGAGGTGCAGGCCCTGGAGCGGCTGGCGCCCTCGTGGCCCCTGGGGGCGCACGCCGTGGCCATGCTGGCCGCCTGGGTGCGGCCCGATACCCAACAATGGCTGGCCCGCAGCCTGCCCACCCTGCGCGCCTGGAAGGCCGAGCAAATGCACTGGATGACCCAAACCGGCTGGACCTGCCAGCCCAGCGACACCCCTTTCTTCTGCGCCCAGCCGCCGCGCCCGCTGGACGCCGCCGCCCTGCGCGCCCGGGGCCTGCGCCTGCGCGATGCCACCTCATTCGGCCTGCCGGGCTGGTGGCGCCTGCGCGTGATGGCGCCCGAGGCCCAGGCCGCCTTGCGCCAGGCCATCGGCGTGGAGGTGTCGGCATGAGCGCGCGCTGCGTGATGGTGCTGGGCACCACCAGCGGCGCCGGCAAGAGCTGGCTGGCCACTGCGCTGTGCCGCCACTACGCCCGCCAGGGCCTGAAGGTGGCGCCCTTCAAGGCGCAGAACATGAGCAACAACGCCAGGGTCGTGGCCCCCACGCTCCACCGCTTGGGCGGGTCGCTGGCCGGTGAAATCGGATCTGCCCAGTACTTCCAGGCCCTGGCCGCCCGCGCCGAGCCCGACGTTCGCATGAACCCGCTGCTGCTCAAGCCCGAGGCCGACACCCACAGCCAGGTGGTGCTGCTGGGGCAGGTGAGCGCGCCACTCACCGCCATGCCCTGGCGCGGGCGCAGCCAGCACGTGTGGCCCGCCATTGCCCAGGCGCTGGACGAACTGCGCGCCGAGAATGACGTGGTGGTGATCGAGGGCGCGGGCTCGCCGGCCGAGATCAACCTGATGGACAGCGACATCGTGAACCTGCGCGTGGCCCGCCACGCCCAGGCGCGTTGCCTGCTGGTCACCGACATCGACCGGGGCGGTGCCTTCGCCCACCTGTACGGCACCTGGGCGCTCATGCCCGAGGCCGACCGCGCGCTGCTGTGCGGCTTTGTGCTCAACCGCTTTCGTGGTGATGCCAGCCTGCTCTCGCCCGCGCCCGAGCGCCTGCAGGCCCTCACCGGCGTGCCCACCGTGGCCACGCTGCCCATGTGGTACCGCCACGGCCTGCCCGAAGAAGACGGCGTGTTCGACGACCGTGCCCATGCCAGCGGCGCGGTGCACACCACGGTGGCCGTCATTGCCTACCCGCGCATCAGCAACCTGGACGAGTTTCAGCCGCTCAAGAACGTGCCCGGCGTGCGCCTGGTGTGGGCGCGCAGCCCGGCCGATTGCGCCGGGGCCGACTGGATCGTGCTGCCCGGCAGCAAGGCCACCGCGGCCGACCTGGCCTGGCTGCGCGCGCAGGGGCTTGACCACGAGATCGCCGCCCATGTGCAGCGCGGCGGGCGCGTGCTGGGCGTGTGTGGCGGGCTGCAGATGCTGGGCGAGGCCCTCATTGACACCCACGGCATCGACGGCAACGCCCCCGGCCTGGGCCTGCTGCCCCTGGTCACCGCCTTCTCGCCTGACAAAACCGTGCAGCGCACCCACACCGCGTTTGGCCAAGTGCACGGACCCTGGGCCGCGCTGTCTGGCGTGGCCGTGAGCGGCTACGAAATCCACCACGGCCAGACCGCGCCGCACCCGGCCATGGTGGCCGCCGGCCACGTCGCCCACGAGGTGCTGCCCGGCCTGGGCTGGCAAGACGCCTCGGGTCAGGTGCTGGGCCTGTACCTGCATGGCCTGTTGGAAGACGAGGCCGCGCTGCGCGCCCTGTTTGGTGCCGCGGCCCCCTCGCTGGACGCCGTGTTCGACGGCCTGGCCGATTTCATTCACACCCATTTCCAAGCCGGGGTGCTGGACGCCCTGATCGCCCCCTGAATTTTCCGGAGCCCTCCATGACCACATTGCCCACCATTGCGCCCCTGGACGACGCCACCCTGGCCCAGCGCCTGCAGCAGCTCATCGACAACAAGACCAAGCCGGTGGGCTCGCTGGGCCGGCTCGAAGCCCTGGCCCTGCGCCTGGGCACCATCCTGGGCACCGAGCGCCCGGTGCTGCGCGAGCCGCAGATGCTGGTGTGCGCGGGCGACCACGGCCTGGCCGCCCGCGGCACCTCGGCCTACCCCAGCGACGTGACCTGGCAGATGGTGGAGAACTTCCTGGCCGGTGGCGCCGCCGTGAGCGTGCTGGCGCGCCAGAACGGCATTGGCCTCACCGTGGTGGACTGCGGTGTGCGCCACGACTTTGCCCCGCGCCCCGGCCTGGTGCTGGCCAAGGTGGCCCCCGGCACGGCCGACGCGCTGGACGGCCCGGCCATGACCGACGAGCAATGCCTTCAAGCCATCGGCAACGGCCAGCGCATCGTGCAGGGCCTGCCGGGCAATGCGCTGCTGCTGGGCGAAATGGGCATTGGCAACACCTCGGCCGCCTCGCTGCTGCTGGCCCGCCTGGCCGGGCTTGACGTGGCCGAGGTGACCGGCGCCGGCACCGGCCTGGACGCCGCCGCCGTGCAGCGCAAGATCGGCATCCTGCGCGAGGTGCTGGCCCGCCACCCCGGGGCGCGCACGCCGCTGCAAGCCCTGGCGGCCTTTGGCGGTTTCGAGATCGCCACCCTGGTGGGCGCCGTGCTGCAGGCCGCGGCCGAGCGCCGTGTGATCGTGGTGGACGGCTTCATCGCCACCTCGGCCGTGATGGTGGCCACCCACCTGGCCCCGGCCGTGGCGCAGCGCTGCGTGTACGCCCACCGCTCGGGCGAGCGCGGCCACGCCCTCATGCTGGCCCACCTGCGCGCCGACCCGCTGCTTGACATGGGCCTGCGCCTGGGCGAGGGCTCGGGCGCGGCCCTGGCCTGGCCGCTGCTGGTGAGCGCCTGCGCCATCCTCAACGAGATGGCCAGCTTCGAGGCGGCCGGCGTGTCGCGGCAAGACGCTGGTGAGGTGGTGCAGCCGTGAAGCAGGCCGTGCGTCACTACCTTCTGGCGCTGCAGTTCTTCACCCGCATCCCGGTCACTGGCCGGCTGGCGGCCTGGGTGGGCTACAGCCCGGCCATGCTGCGCGCCAGCACCGCGCACTTTCCCGGTGTGGGCTGGCTGGTGGGGGGGCTGTGCGCACTGGTGTTCTGGGGCCTGCTGCTGGGCCTGCCCCCGGTGCCGGCCGCGCCCTGGGTGGCGGCGCTGGGCTGCACCGTGGCCAGCGTGATGCTCACCGGCGCCTTCCACGAAGATGGCCTGGCCGACCTGGCCGACGGCCTGGGCGGCAGCCACCAGCGCGAGCGCGCGCTGGAGATCATGAAAGACTCGCGCATCGGCAGCTTCGGCGCCATTGCGCTGGTGCTGGCGCTGTTCACCAAGGTGGCCTTGCTGGCGCTGCTGGCGCAGGCCAATGCCTACCTGGCCGTGCTGGTGCTGTTCGCCGCGCACGTCACCTCGCGCACCGCGCCGCTGTTCGTCATCAAAGGCATGGCGCACGTGGGCGACGTGGCCGGCTCCAAGAGCAAGCCGTTGGCCGACAGCCTGGCCTGGGGCAGCTTCTTCGGTGGCCTGCTGTGGTGGGGCTTGGCCATGGGGCTGGTGATGTGGCGCTGGCCCACCGCGCCCTGGTGGGCCGGTGTGCTGGGGGCGGCGCTGGGCTTGGCGTGGATGGCGCGGCTGCTGCACCGCCGCCTGCAAGGCTTCACCGGCGACGGCCTGGGCGCCACGCAGCAGGTGAGCGAAGTCGGCTTCTATTTGGGCATGGCCCTGGCGCTGTCATGAGGTTGTGGCTGTTGCGGCACGCCAGGGTGATGGCGCCCGAGGGCCTGTGCTACGGCGCCAGCGACCTGCCGGCCCACCCCGAGGCCACCGCGCAGGCGGCCGAGCGCGTGGTGGCTGAGGTGCCGGCGGGCTTGCCGGTGTGGGTGTCGGGCCTCACCCGCACCCAGCAACTGGCCGCCGCCGTGCAGGCGCGCCACCCGCGCTGGCAGGCCGCGCGCATTGACACCCGCCTGAACGAGATGGACTTTGGCCAGTGGGAGATGCGGCCCTGGGCGGCGCTGCCGCGCGAGGCCTTTGACCGCTGGACCGATGACTTCGCCCACCACCGCGTGGGCGGGGCCGAGAGCACCCAGCAGGTGATCGAGCGCGTGGCGCAGGTGGTGCTCGATTTGCACCGCGCCGGCGTGGGCGAGGCGGTGTGGGTGACGCACGCGGGCGTGATCGCGGCGGCGCATTACCTCAAGGCCCACGGCCCCCGGGTGATCGCCAGCGCCCAGGAATGGCCGCGCGGCGGGCCGCAGCCGGGCGAGTGGCGCTGCCTCGATTTCTGAGGCGCGGCCTCAGGCCCCTGTTTTCTCTTTGAAGTCGCAATAGGCCGACACCGCGCACTGCGGGCAGCGCGGCTTGCGCGCCAGGCACACGTAGCGGCCGTGCAGGATGAGCCAGTGGTGCGAGTCCACCGCGTAGGCGGCGGGCACGCGCTTTTCCAGTTGCTGCTCCACCGCCAGCGGCGTTTTGCCGGGGGCCAGGCCGGTGCGGTTGCTCACGCGGAAGATGTGCGTGTCCACCGCCATGGTGGGCTGGCCGAAGGCCACGTTGAGCACCACGTTGGCCGTCTTGCGGCCCACGCCGGGCAGGGCCTCCAGTTCTTCCCGCGTGCTGGGCACCTCGCCGCCATGGCGCTCCACCAGAATGCGGCAGGTCGCCATCAGGTGGCGGGCCTTGCTGCGGTACAGGCCGATGGTCTTGATGTAGGACTCCAGGCCCTGCAGCCCCAGGTCCAGAATGGCCTGCGGCGTGCTGGCCACCGGAAAGAGCTTGCGCGTGGCCTTGTTCACGCTCACGTCGGTGGCCTGGGCCGAGAGCAGCACCGCGGCCAGCAGCTCGAACACGGTGGTGTATTCCAGCTCGGTCTGCGGGGTGGGGTTGGCGGCCTTGAGGGTGGCGAAGAACAGTTCGATCTGCTGGCGGTTCATGGCGCCGCAGTCTATCCGCGAGGCCACCCATCGCGGCGGGCATGGGGAATTGGCGAGAATGCACGGTCTTTGTCTTTCCCCTTCGCCCACCATGGAACCCACCCTGCGTTTTGCCGACCGCCTGAACCACGTTGAGACCTCCGCCATCCGCAAGCTGTTTGCGCTGCTGAAAGACCCCAACATCATCAGCTTCGCCGGGGGCTTCCCCGACGCCACCATGTGCGACGCCGAGGGCATCCGCGCCGCCGTGAACACCGCGCTGGACGAAGAACCCGGCCCGGCCCTGAGCTACGGCGCCACCGAGGGCTACCAGCCACTGCGCGAGCAGCTCGCGGCCTTCATGGCGTCCAAGGGCGCGCAGGCCGTGGCCCCCACCGACCTGCTGGTGACCACCGGCAGCCAGCAGGCACTGGACCTGCTGGGCAAGACCCTGCTGGGCCCAGGCGACAAGGTGATCGTGGAAGGCCCCACCTTCCTGGCCACCATCCAGTGCTTCCGCCTGTACGGGGCCGAGGTCATCACCGTGCCGGTGGACGGGCAGGGCACCCGCACCGACGAACTGGAGCGCCTCATCCAGGAGCACCGCCCCAAGTTTGTGTACCTGATTCCCACCTTCGGCAACCCCAGCGGCGCGCTCATGCCGCTGGAGCGCCGCCGCGCGGTGCTGGAGATGGCCGTGCGCCACAACACCCTGATCGTGGAAGACGACCCCTACGGTGACCTGTACTTCGGCGAGGCCCCGCCGCCCAGCCTGCTGGCGCTGTCGGCCCAGGTGCCGGGCTCGCGCGAGCGCATGGTGCACTGCGGCTCGCTGAGCAAGGTGCTCAGCGCCGGCCTGCGCCTGGGCTGGATGATTGCCCCGGCCGAGCTGCTGGCCAAGGCCGCCATGTGCAAGCAGTTCAGCGACGCCAACAGCAGCACCTTCGCCCAGGCCACGGCCGCGCAGTACCTCAAGGCCGGGCGCATGCCCGCCACGCTGGCCAAGGTGCGCCAGGTGTACGGCGAGCGCGCCCGCGTGATGGGCGATGCCCTGCGGCGCGAAATGGGCGACGCCATCGAGTTCGTGCAACCCCAGGGTGGCCTGTTCATCTGGGCCCGCCTCACGGGGGCGGGCGGTCGCGAGAAAGACGCCAACGTGTTCGCCGAGCGCGCCATCGCCGCGGGTGTGGCCTTTGTGCCGGGCGCGCCGTTCTACGCCAGCCAGCCGGATGTGTCCACGCTGCGCCTGAGCTTCGCCACCGCGCCGCTGGACAAGATCGAAGAAGGCGCCCGCCGCCTGGGCAAGGCCATCAAGGGCTGATCAAGGCTCGCCCGGCACCAGCCCCAGGTGCTGGGCCAGCAGGCCGGTGAGCGCCAGCAGCCGGTCTTGGGCGATGCGCCGCTCGGCGTCGCGGCTGGCGGCCTCGTCGAGCGCGCGGGTTTCTTCGTTCACCGTGTCGGCCAGCTCAATGGGGCTGCGCAGGCCGGCGCGCAAGCCCTGTTCGGCCAACTCGCGCGCCTGGCGCGCCACCGTGGCGTTGCGCAGCGCAATGGCGTGCAGCTCGGCGCTGGCTTGCAGCCGCGAGCGGCCCACCGACCAGCGGGTGGACACGGTGCGCCGCATTTCCTCCAGGGTGTTTTCCTGGGCCTGGATGTCGTGCCCCAGGCGCCGGGTTTGGGCCGAGCGCTGGCCCCCGTCGTACAAGGCCCAGTTCAGTTTCACGAAGGCGCTGGCGCTGCGGTAGTGCTCGGCACTGCCCGAGAGGTTGCGCGAGTCACTGCGCGAGAGCTCCAGGCTCAGGCGGGGGTGCCAGGCGGCTTCGGCCGCGCGCAGCTCGGCCTGGGCCCGGTCCACCTGAAGGGCCGCTTCCCTTACCTCGGGACAGGCCTGGGCGCAGGTCAGGCCGAGGGCATCGAGTGCCTCCGGCGGCAGCGCCACAAAGGGGTCGCTGTGCAGGGCGTGCGGCGGCACCGGCAGGCCGGTTTCGCCGGCCAGGGTCAGCAGGGCTTCTTGCCAACGCGCGTCGGCTTCGGTGACGCTGCGCTGGGCTTCCAGCAGGCGCGATTCGGCGCGGCGCACATCCACCAAGGCCAGCAGGCCAGCGGCGCGCTTTTGCTGCACCAGGGCGTTCAAGGTCTGAATGTCGCGCAGGGCATCGTGTGCGTGGTGGCGCCGGGCGGCGGCGGCTTCCTGGTTGTGCAGGGCCTCGCGCATGGCCAGCAGGCGTTCGTTGAGGCGGCGGCTCAGCCGCAGTTGCTCTAGCTGCACGCGCGTTTGCGCAGCGCTGACCGTGGCCTCGGTGCGCTGGCCGTCGTACAGCAGTTGCGACAGGGTGAGCGTGTGCCCGGCCGCTGGCAGCGAGTGGGACTCGGGCGCCAAGGGCAGGCGCTCGGGCGCGGTGCGGTGGCTGCGCCCGCGCTGGGCCGACAGGCTCAGCTCGGGGCGAAAGCCGGCCGAGGCGGCGTCTTCGGCGGCGCGGGCGGCGTCAAGTGCGGCGCGCTGGGTGGCCAGGGCGGGGTCGTGGGCGATGGCTTGTTGCAGCCATTCGGTGGTGGTGGGCTGTTGGCCCAGGGCCGGGTGGGGCTGGCACAGCGCCAGCAGCAACCAGGCGAAGAACAGGGGGCGAAGGGCGTTCATGGCGGTGCAACTCAGCGCTCGCGCAGGGCTTGGCTCATGCCCCGCACCAGCGGCTTGAACAGGTAGGTGAGCACGGTGCGCCGCCCGGTGACGATGTCCACCGAGGCGGTCATGCCGGGGGCCAGGGCCAGGGGCTGGCCCGTGCGGTCGAGCAGGGCGTTGGGCGCCGCGATGGTGACCAGGTAGTGCGGTCGCGGATCGCGGCTGTCTTTGTCGATGACGGTGTCGGCACTGATGCGCTGGATCTCGCCGTCCAGTGCGCCATAGACGGCGAAGTCGTAGGCCGACACCTTGATGCGCGCCTTCTGCCCAGGGTGCAGAAACCCCACGTCGCCGGGGGCGACCTGGGCCTCGACGATGAGCCGGTCGCTCTCGGGCACGAGGTCGAGCAAAGGGGCGCCCGGAGACACCACCTGACCGGGGGTGCGGGTGTACACCTGGCGCACGACGCCATCGGCCGGGGCCACCACCGAGGCGCGGGCCAGGCGGTCGGTTTTTTCGGTGGTGCGCGTGCCCAGCACGTCCAGGCGGGCCTGGTGCTCTGAGGCCTCTTTGAGCAGGGTGGCGCGGTAGGTGGCCTGCGCTTTGTCGCGCTCGGCCATGGCCTGGCGCAGGGCGCCGGCGGCCTCCATCACCTGGTGCGTCAAGGCGCTCTGGCTGGTTTCCTTGGCGATGAGCTCGCGCTCGCGGCGCAGCAACTCGGCGGGGGCGATCACGGCAGGGGCCAGGGGCCGCAGCAGGTCCATCTCTTGTTGCAGCAGTTGCAGCTCGCGGGCGCCCAGGGTGAGGTCGGCGCGCAGGCGTTGCCAGGCTTGCTGGCGCTGTTGAATGAGCTGCTCCAGGCTGTTTTGCACGTGCTGCTGCTCGGCCCGGTTGGCGGCCAGTTTGCGCAGGGTTTGCTCACGCAGTTCGGTGTGGCGGTCCAGCGCGGGGGGCAGGCGCAGCGCGCGGCTCTGCAGTTCGGCGTCGATGCGGGCGAGCTCGGCCATGGCTTGCAGCCACGGGCGCTGCACCTCGGCCAGCTCGCTCAGCGAGCCTTTGGTGTCGAGCAGCATCAGCACCTGGCCCTTGCGCACGGTGTCGCCCTCGTTCACCCGCAGCTCGGCCAGGATGCCGCCTTCGAGGTGCTGCACGGTTTGCAGTCGCTGGGGGGGCAGCAGCCGGGCTTCGCCGCGCACCAGTTCGTCCAGCTCAAACCAGGCGGCCCAGGCCAGGAAGCTCAGGAGCAGCGCCAGGATGGTCAGCAGCATGGCGCGCGGCAGGGCCAGGTGCGGGTCGGCCCCGGTGTGGGTGGCACGCAGTTCGGTCCAGCACTGGCGAACACGGGTCAGAAGGGCGGTCATGTCGGGTCTCCTGAGGTGGCGGCGGCTTGCAGCTTTTGCAGCACGGCCTGTCGTGGGCCGTCGAGCTGCACGCGGCCTTCGTGCAGCACGATCACGCGGTCCACCAGTTCCAGCATGGGCAGGCGGTGGGTGATGAGCAGCAGGGTTTCGCCAGGGCGGCGCTGCAGCAGGCGCCGGCGAAGGAATTGCTCGGCCACGTGGTCGAGCGAGCTGCTGGGTTCGTCCATCAACAGCATGGCCCGCTCGCCCACCAGGGCGCGGGCCAGGGCCACGGCCTGGCGCTGGCCGCCCGAGAGCAGGGCGCCGCGCTCGCCCACGGGCAGGTCGTAGCCCTTGGGGTGGGTGCGCACGAACTCGTCCACGCCGGCTTCGGTGGCGGCTTGCACCAGGCGGGCGTCGCCCACGGCGTCGTCGCCGTAGGCGATGTTGTCGCGCACCGAGCCGTTGAAGAGAAAGGGGTCTTGCGGCACGCAGCCCATGGCGCGGCGCAGTTGGTGCGGGTCGAGCTGGCGCGTGTCCACGCCGCCCACCAGCACCGAGCCCTGGCTGGGTTCGTAGAGCCCGCTGATGAGCTTCATGAGGGTGGACTTGCCCGAGCCCGAGCGGCCGATCACGGCCACGCGTTCGCCGGGTTGGATGCGCAGGCTCACGTCCACCAAGGCCGGGCCTGGGGCACCGGGGTATTGAAAGCCCACGCCCTGGAACTCGATGGCGCCGTCCAGCCGCTCGCGCACCAGAAAGGTTTTGTCGGCGGGGCGCTCCACCGGGCGCTCGAAGATGCGGGCCACGGTGTCCATCGATTGCCGCGTCTGTTTCCAGCGCGACAGCAGCGAGGCCAGTTGCCCGATGGGCGCCAGCGCCCGCGAGACCAGCATGGACGCGGCGATGAGCCCGCCCATCGTGAGCTGCCCCGCGCCAATGGCGTACACCCCGGCGATGAGAACGGCCACGCCGGCCATGGACTGCATGAAGTTCACCACCGACAGGCCCGCCGAGGACAGCAGCTTGGAGCGCATGGAGGCCTCGGCGATCTGGCGCACGGCGCGCTCCCACGCACCCTGGAACACGCTCTCGGCCGCCGAGAGCTTGAGCGCCTCGATGCCGGCCAGCACCTCGATCACCATGCCGTGCTTCTGGGCGCTGGCCTGCATGGAGGTGCGCACCGCGCGGTCCACCGGGCCTTGCAGGGCGATGGCGATGCCCAGCATCACCGGCATCAGCAGCAGCGGCACCCACACCAGCGAGCCGGCCATGAAGGCGATGGCGGCGAGGTAGAGCAGCACGAAGGGGAAGTCGATGACGACGGTGAGGGTGAGTGAGGTGAAGAAGTCGCGGATGGACTCGAAGTCGTTGAGGTGGTTCAGCATCGTTACCTTGATCTGCACCCATTGGTCCGAATTGATGCTGGTGCTACCCGCACCCACCCTTGCGGCGGGTGCTATCGAGATCGAGGCGCCCCCTTCTGTGTAGGCAATGGTGTTGTTGACACCGGCGAGAGTGCCGTTGAGATCGATGGCCATGGAGTCTCCTTCTGGTTGGTGCGGATGGCATGTGGTCAATGCCCGCCGGGCCCAATGAAGGAAAGTCACCGCTGTCCATGGCCGATGCCAAGGCGCCGCGCGGTCTAAGTGGCCGCGCTGTGGCTCTCCTGGGCAAGCGTTCCCCCTGATATGGACGCTTGGTGCAACTGCTGATGTTTTCGATCAAACGCTCGACGGGCCGTCGAGGTGCCGGTGGGGGGATGGTCCGGCGCTGACGGTGCCTCGAAGCCCGCAAGGTACTCTTGTGGCGATCTCAAAAAAATACTACCAAGGAGTTAAAAAGAACAAAAAGCAAGCGATTTATGTGATTTTTTGAGGTATCAAGAACTATTTTTCGTGTCAGTAAAAACTCCAAATCCGCTTCCAAAAGTCCTTGCGGGCCGCTGCGGTGCCGCCAGGAACGGCCAGCGCCAGCGCGGCTTAAGCGCCATCCGGCACAATTTCGCGATGCCTGCCGTGCCCTTGATCGACGCCACCCCCGAGAAGCCCGCCGAGGGCGAGTTCGTCCGGTTTCCCGACTCCCCCTTCGAGCTCTTTTTGCCCTACCCACCAGCGGGTGACCAGCCCACCGCCATCGAGCAACTGGTGGAGGGCGTCAGCGACGGCGAGGTCTTCCAGACCCTGCTGGGCGTGACCGGCTCAGGCAAGACCTTCACCATGGCCAACGTCATCGCGCGTTGCGGTCGCCCGGCCATCGTCTTCGCCCCCAACAAAACCCTGGCGGCCCAGCTCTACAGCGAGTTTCGCGAGTTCTTCCCCAAGAACGCGGTCGAGTACTTCGTCAGCTACTACGACTACTACCAGCCCGAGGCCTACGTGCCGCAGCGCGACCTGTTCATCGAAAAGGACAGCGCCATCAACGAGCACATCGAGCAGATGCGGCTCTCGTGCACCAAAAGCATCCTGGAGCGGCGCGACGTGGTCATCGTGGCCACCGTCTCGGCCATCTACGGCATCGGCAAACCCGAGAGCTACCACCAGATGGTGCTCACCCTGCGCGTGGGCGACCGCCTGGGCCAGCGTGACCTGATCGCGCAATTGGTTCGCATGCAATACACCCGCAACGAGCAAGATTTCTCGCGCGGCAAATTCCGCGTGCGGGGCGACACCATCGACGTCTTCCCCGCCGAACACTCCGAAATGGCCATCCGCATCGAGCTGTTCGACGACGAGATCGAAAGTCTGCAGCTGTTCGATCCGCTCACCGGCCGCGTGCGCCAGAAGATTCCGCGCTTCACCGTGTACCCCAGCAGCCACTACGTCACGCCCCGCGAAGAGGTGCTGCGCGCGGTGGAGGCCATCAAGCTCGAACTCGACCTGCGCCTCAAAGAGCTGGTGGGCATGGGTAAGCTGGTGGAGGCCCAGCGCCTTGAGCAACGCACCCGCTTTGACCTGGAAATGCTCAGCGAAGTGGGCCACTGCAAGGGCATCGAAAACTACTCGCGCCACCTGGCTGGCACCTTGCCCGGCGAGCCGCCGGCTACCCTCACCGACTACCTGCCGCGCGACGCGCTCATGTTCCTGGACGAAAGCCACGTGCTCATCGGCCAGTTCGGTGGCATGTACAACGGCGACCGGGCGCGCAAGACCACGCTGGTGGAATACGGCTTTCGCCTGCCCAGCGCGCTGGACAACCGGCCGCTGAAATTCGAGGAATTCGAGCAGCGCATGCGCCAGGTGGTGTTCGTGTCGGCCACGCCGGCCGATTACGAAATGAGCCACTCAGGGCAAGTGGTCGAGCAGGTGGTGCGCCCCACCGGCTTGGTCGATCCCGAAATCGAGGTGCGCCCCGCCACCCACCAGGTGGACGACGTACTGGAAGAAATTCGCCTGCGCGTGCAGCGCAACGAGCGCGTGCTCATCACCACGCTCACCAAGCGCATGGCCGAGCAGCTCACCGACTACCTCACCGAAAACGGCGTGAAAGTGCGCTACCTGCACAGCGACGTGGACACCGTCGAGCGGGTCGAGATCATCCGCGACCTGCGCCTGGGCGCCTTCGACGTGCTGGTCGGCATCAACCTGCTGCGCGAAGGCCTGGACATCCCCGAGGTCTCACTGGTGGCCATCCTGGACGCCGACAAGGAAGGCTTCCTGCGCTCCGAGCGCAGCCTGATCCAGACCATCGGCCGCGCCGCGCGCAACCTCAATGGCAAGGCCATCCTCTACGCCGACAAGGTCACCGATTCGATGAAACGGGCCATCGGCGAGACCGAGCGCCGGCGCGCCAAGCAGATCGCCCACAACCTGGCCCACGGCATCGAACCGCGCGCGCTGAACAAGAAGGTCAAAGACCTGATCGACGGCGTCTACAGCGAAAAGGCGGGCAAGGAAGCCGAGCGCCTGGCCGCCGAAATCGCCCAGCGCGCGGCGGTGGAGGAAATGAGCGAGCGCGACGTGGCCAAGGAAATCAAGCGGCTGGAGAAGCTCATGCTGGAGCACGCCCGCAACCTCGAATTCGAGCGCGCCGCCCAGGTGCGCGACCAACTCGCCCACCTCAAGGCCCAGGTTTTCGGCGCCGCGGGCGAGGACCATGTGGCCTGATTGGTTAAATTGAAAACCAATTGGTTTCGTCTTGTCCTGATCTGTCTGTTTGGGTACAATGCCGAGCGAATCAGTCGGTTTTTGATGTATACTCGACGAAAACAGTCGGGAACCTTCTCGCAATAAATGACCCTCAAGGGTCGGGGCGGGTGGAGAAGGGGCTTCAACGGCAACCCGCCGCTGAAGCATGACCACGACGGTCAAGCCAACGAACCTGGAGCTTGAAATGCGCCTCACGACCAAAGGCCGCTTTGCGGTCACTGCCATGATCGACCTGGCCCTGCGCCAGAACAACGGACCTGTCACGCTGGCTGCCATCAGCCAGCGCCAGCAGATTTCGCTGTCCTACCTGGAGCAGCTGTTCGGCAAGCTGCGCCGCCACGAACTGGTGGAATCCACCCGTGGCCCGGGTGGCGGCTACACGCTGGGCCGCAAGGCCAGCGACATCACCGTGGCCGACATCATCGTCTCGGTGGACGAGCCCATTGACGCCACCCAGTGCGGCGGCAAGGAAAACTGCCTGGGTGAGGGCAACCGCTGCATGACCCACGAACTGTGGGCCCAGCTCAACGCCAAGATGGTCGACTTCCTCGATTCGGTCTCGTTGCAGTCCCTGGTGGACGACCAGCTCGCCAAGGGCGTGGTGGTGGAAAACGCCCCCATGATCAAGCGCGCCATCTCCAGCGCCCCGGTGGTCAAGCCCATCCGCGTGAACGCACCCAACTCGGTGTTCGCCTTGGGAGGGGCTGCGTTCTCCAAATGACAGCGGCGGCGCGCGGCCCCGGCCGCCACCGCCCCCCTTCGTCCCTTTCCGGCCGCCCGGCGCTTGACGCTGGTCGAACGGGTTTCGATTTCTGATTGATTCGCCTGCCATGAGCACTCCGCACTTCCCCATCTACATGGACTACAGCGCCACCAACCCCTGCGATCCGCGGGTGGTGGACGCCATGATCCCCTGGTTGCGCGAGCACTTCGGCAACCCCGCCTCGCGCAGCCACGCCTGGGGCTGGGAAGCGGAGAAGGCCGTGGAAACCGCGCGTGAGCAGGTGGCCGCCCTCATCAACGCCGACCCGCGCGAAATCGTCTGGACCAGCGGCGCCACCGAGTCCAACAACCTGGCCCTCAAGGGCGCTGCCCACTTCTACAAAGGCAAGGGCAAGCACCTCATCACGGTGAAGACCGAGCACAAGGCCGTGCTCGACACCATGCGCGAACTCGAGCGCCAGGGCTTTGAGGTCACCTACCTCGACGTGAAGGCCGATGGCCTGCTCGACCTCGATGTGTTCAAGGCCGCCATCCGCCCTGACACCATCCTGGCCTCGGTCATGTTCGTGAACAACGAGATCGGCGTCATTCAAGACATCGCCGCCATCGGCGCCATCTGCCGTGAGAAGGGTGTCATCTTCCACGTGGACGCCGCTCAGGCCACCGGCCGTGTGGACATCGACCTGCAGAGCCTGCCGGTTGATCTCATGAGCCTGACCTCGCACAAGACCTATGGCCCCAAGGGCATCGGTGCCCTGTTCGTGCGCCGCAAGCCGCGCGTGCGCATCGAGGCACAGATGCACGGTGGCGGCCACGAGCGCGGCATGCGCTCGGGCACGCTGCCCACCCACCAGTGCGTGGGCATGGGCGAGGCCTACCGCATCGCCAAGGAAGAGATGCACGCCGAGAACCAGCGCATCCGCGCGCTGCACGACCGCCTGCTCAATGGCCTGAAAGACATCGAAGAGGTGTTCATCAACGGCCACGAAACCCAGCGCGTGCCGCACAACCTGAACATGAGCTTCAACTACGTCGAAGGCGAGTCGCTGATCATGGGCATCAAGGGCCTGGCGGTGTCGTCCGGCTCGGCCTGTACCTCGGCCAGCCTGGAGCCCAGCTACGTGCTGCGCGCCCTGGGCCGCAGCGACGAGCTGGCCCACAGCAGCCTGCGGATGACCATTGGTCGCTGGACCACCGAAGAAGAGATCGATTTCGCCATCGCCACGATCAAAGAAAACGTGGCCAAGCTGCGCGAACTCTCGCCCCTCTGGGAAATGTTCAAGGACGGCATTGACCTGTCCACCATCCAGTGGGCCGCCCACTGAGTGCATGAAGGAGAAACACCATGGCTTACTCTGAAAAAGTTGTTGACCACTACGAAAACCCCCGCAACGTCGGCTCCTTTGACAAGGGCGACGACACCGTGGGCACCGGCATGGTGGGCGCACCCGCCTGTGGCGACGTGATGAAGCTGCAGATCAAGGTCAACCCGCAAACCGGCGTGATCGAAGACGCGCGCTTCAAGACCTACGGCTGCGGTTCCGCCATTGCCTCCAGCTCGCTGGTGACCGAATGGGTCAAGGGCAAGACGCTGGACGAAGCCGCGGCGCTGAAGAACAGCGAGATTGCCGAAGAGCTGGCCCTGCCGCCGGTGAAGATTCACTGCTCCATCCTGGCCGAAGACGCGATCAAGGCCGCGGTGGACGACTACCGCAAGAAACACGCGAACTAAGTTCCCCCTGCGCCGCTTCGCGGCTTCCCCCCAGGGGGACCACGCCAGCAGGCCGGCTGAGCCGGTTCTGCGGCGTGTGCTGGCGAGGGGCGCTCTCGCATCGGTACACAGATTTAAAGAACATGGCCGTCACGATCTCTGAAGCCGCAGCCCGGCACGTCACCCGATACATCGCCAAACGCGGCAAAGGCGTGGGCGTACGCCTGGGCGTGAAGACCACGGGCTGCTCGGGCCTGGCTTACAAGCTGGAGTACGCCGACGAGATCGCGCCCGAAGACGTGGTGTTCGAGGAAAACGGCGTGAAGGTGCTGGTGGACCCGAAGAGCCTGGCCTACATCGATGGCACGCAACTCGATTTCGTGCGCGAAGGCCTGAACGAAGGCTTCAAGTTCCACAACCCCAATGAGCGCGACCGCTGCGGTTGCGGTGAGAGCTTCCGCGTCTGACGCCCGCTGTTTTGTTAGCCAATGGGCCGCCCTCGCGCTCGCGCGTCGGCGGCCTTCGTCTGCCATGAACCTGCAATCCAACGACTTCGAGATTTTTGGCCTGAGCCCGGCCTTTGCCCTGGACCGCCAGGCACTGGACGAGCGCTGGAAAGACCTGCAGCGCCAGGCCCACCCCGACCGCCACGCCAGCGCCGATGCCGCCACGCAGCGTCAGGCCATGCAATGGTCGGTGCGCATCAACGAGGCCTACCAGCGCCTCAAAGACCCGATCAAGCGCGCGGCCTACTTGTGCGAACTCAACGGCGCGCCCATCCAGGCCGAGAACAACACCGCCATGCCGGCCGATTTCCTGATGCAGCAGATGGAATGGCGCGAAGCGCTGGAAGAGGCCAGTGGCGTGGCCGACCTGGAGCGCATGGCCGATGACGTGGCCGACGCCCGCCGCCAGCGCTTGGCCCAGGTTCAGCGCTGCGCCGACGAGCAGCGCGACTTCGCCGCCGTGGCGCAGCAGGTCAGAGCCCTTATGTTCGTTGAGCGCTTTGCCCGCGACGTCGAGAACCGGCTTGAGCAACTGGGACAATAAGCGGTTTCGCTTTACCCCCACCCCCATCTTCTGTCATGGCGCTTCTTCAGATCTCCGAACCCGGCCAATCCCTTGACCCGCACCAGCGCCGCGTGGCCGTGGGCATTGACCTGGGCACCACCCATTCGCTGGTGGCCTCGGTGCGCCATGGCGTGGCCGAGTGCCTGCCCGACGAACAGGGAAGGGTGATCCTGCCCAGCGTGGTGCGCTACCTCGATCCGGCCCAAGGCGGTTCGGGCCGGCAGATCGGCTTTGACGCACTCGCCGCCCAGGTGAGCGACCCGGCCAATACCATCAGCTCGGTCAAGCGCCTCATGGGCCGCCGCCGCGCGCAGGTGGGCGACGTGGACAAGCTCTCGTACACCGTGGTGGACGAGCAGGGCATGGCCCAGGTGAGAACCGTGGCCGGCCTCAAGACCCCCATGGAGGTGAGCGCCGAGATTCTGGCCACCCTGCGCTTCCGGGCCGAAGACACCTTCAACGACGACCTGTATGGCGCGGTCATCACCGTGCCGGCCTATTTCGACGATGCCCAGCGCCAGGCCACGAAAGACGCCGCCCAACTGGCGGGCATCAACGTGCTGCGCCTCATCAACGAGCCCACCGCCGCCGCGATTGCCTATGGCCTGGACAACGGCTCCGAGGGCGTCTACGCCATCTACGACCTGGGCGGCGGCACCTTTGACATCTCCATCCTGCGCCTCACCCGTGGCGTCTTCGAGGTGATGGCCACCGGCGGCGACTCGGCCCTGGGCGGCGACGACTACGACCAGGCCCTGGCCGCCTGGGTGCTGGCCCAGCAAGGCCTGAGCGAGGCCGCCGATGCCGGCGAGCGCGCTGCCCTGCACAAGGAAGCGCGCCGCGTGAAAGAGGCACTGTCCAACGCCGGCAGCGCCGTGTTCCAGGCCCAGGTGGCGGGCCGCCCCATCGAGCAAGCCGTGACCGTGGCCGACTTCGAGGCCTGCACCGCCGCGCTCACCAGCCGCACCATGAGCGCCGTTCGCAAAGCCTTGCGCGATGCGGGCGTGGGCAAGGACGAGGTGCAGGGTGTGGTGATGGTGGGTGGCTCCACCCGCATGCCCGTGGTGCGCCGCGCCGTGGGCGAATTCTTCGGCCGCGATCCGCTGGTCAACCTCAACCCCGACGAGGTGGTGGCGCTGGGCGCGGCCATTCAGGCCAACGCCTTGGCCGGCAACAGCCGCGACGGCGATCTGCTGCTGCTCGACGTGATCCCGTTGTCGCTGGGCATCGAGACCATGGGGGGCCTGGTAGAGCGCATCGTGCCGCGCAACACCGCCATCCCCACCGCCCTGGCCCAAGACTTCACCACCTACCAAGACGGCCAGACCGCCCTGGCCCTGCACGTGGTGCAAGGCGAGCGCGACCTCGTGGCCGATTGCCGCAGCCTGGCCCGCTTCACGCTGCGCGGCATTCCGCCCATGGCCGCGGGCGCCGCGCGCATCCGCGTGACCTTCACCATCGACGCCGACGGCCTGCTGTCGGTCACGGCCAAAGAGCAGGTTTCAGGCGTCGAGGCCAAGATCGACGTGAAGCCCGCCTATGGCCTGAGCGACGACCAGATCGCCCAGATGCTGCAAGAAGGCTTCGCCACCGCCCAGCAAGACATGCAGGCCCGCGCCCTGGTGGAGGCCCGCGTGGACGCCGACCGCCTGCTGGTGGCCACCCGATCGGCCCTGGCGGTGGACGGTGATTTGCTCACCGAAGACGAGCGCCAGCCAATCGACGCGCTGATGCAAGCGCTGCAAACCATCGCGGCGGGCAATGACGCCGCCGCCATCGAGGCCGCCAGCACCGCACTGGCCAAAGGCACAGAAGGCTTCGCCGCCCAGCGCATGAACCGCGGCATTCAACAGGCCCTGGCCGGCAAAAACATCCAAGACGTCTGACACCATGCCCACGATCAAGATCCTGCCCCACACCGAATACGCCCCCCAGGGCAAGACCATCACCGCGCCGGCCGGCACCTCCATCTGCGAGGCGCTGCTGGACAACGGCGTGAACATCGAGCACGCCTGCGACATGAGCTGCGCCTGCACCACCTGCCACGTGGTCGTGCGCGAGGGCTTCAACAGCCTCAACGAGCCCGACGAGGCCGAGGAAGACCTGCTCGACCGCGCCTGGGGCCTGGAGCCGCAGTCGCGCCTGTCGTGCCAGGCCATCCTGGCGCAGCAGGACGTGACGATCGAGATTCCGAAGTACACGATCAACCACGCCAAAGAGAACCACTGACCGGGCGTGAGCCCCGGTTGATAATTGCCCGATGCGCCAGATCGTTCTCGACACCGAAACCACCGGCCTGTCCGCCGACAACGGCGACCGGATCATTGAAGTTGGCTGTGTGGAGCTGCTCAACCGCAAGCTCACCGGCAACAACCTGCACCACTACGTCAACCCCGAGCGCGACAGCCACGAAGACGCGCTCAAGGTGCACGGCATCAGCAATGAATTCCTGCGCGACAAGCCCAAGTTCGCGGCCATTGCGCAAGAGCTGGTCGACTACCTGCGCGACGCCGAGCTCATCATCCACAACGCGCCCTTCGACATCGGCTTCCTGAACAAGGAATTCGAGCGCCTGGGTCTGCCCCCGGTCACCAGCATCGTCAGCGGGGTGATCGACAGCCTGGCGATGGCCAAGGAAATGTTCCCGGGCAAACGCAACGGCCTCGATGCGCTGTGCGACCGCCTGGGCGTGGACAACTCGGGCCGAACGCTGCACGGCGCCTTGCTGGACGCCGAGCTGCTGGCCGACGTCTACATCAACATGACCCGCGGGCAAGACGCGCTGGTGATGGAGATGGTGGAAGAGGTGAGCGCCTCAGGCGAGACCGAGGTGGTGGACCTCAGCCGCTTCGAGCTGCCGGTGCTGCTGGCCAACGAGACCGAGGCCCAGGCCCACGCCTCTCTCTTGGCTGACCTCGACAAGGCCAGCAAGGGCAAGACCGTGTGGCGCCGCTTCGAGCCGCAGCCCGACCCGGCGTGAAGAAAACTTTCAAAAATTTTCGCCCCGCTAGGAAAACGTCAAAAAACTGGCTATAATTTGAGGCTTCCGAGAGGTTGATAATCAAATCAACCAACCGGGCGGTTAGCTCAGTGGTAGAGCACTGCCTTCACACGGCAGGGGTCGCAGGTTCGAACCCTGCACCGCCCACCAAAGGTATCGTCAAAAAGCCCCGTGCGAAAGCACGGGGCTTTTTGCATTTGCCGAACCATCGGCGCAACTTGGCTGTATCCGCACTTCGCGCGGCGGGGCCGGACGCAGACGGATCGCTCAGCCGATTTACGCCATGGCCACCAGCTTGCCGTGCGGTTTTGTGCTCATGACCCACCTGGCCGAAGGTTCAAGGCTCAATTCCCAAGAACTGGTGTGACGACAATCGCGATCAGCTTTCTTTGGCGCTGGCCTTTGTAATTTCTGCTTGAACCTGATTCAGGTAAGCGGCAAAAGGCGAATGGTTCTGCGAGTTGTATTCTTTCCCTCTCTGCGCTATATCCATCCAAATGCTGCGCAGCTCATTGTTCTTAAGCTCGAAGTCTGGAATTCTCTCAGTGGATGGGGTTAGCCCCATATTGATTTGCAGTTGAAGCTCGACCTGCATCATTCGATGAACGATGGCATCCCGAATGGCGCGATCCACCGCTATTAAAGCAGAATTTTGACTGGAGGATAGATCCTTATACCTTTCCGGGTATGCTTCCTTGTCTTGCAAAATCTCGGCTTTTAGTGCCTCAAGCGCTTTGCCTTCCGCACCCCATTCTTTTTCGACTTCATCTATGAGGTTGACAAAATCATTGTTGTCAGTCCATGGTGCTGTTTTGGACTTGTCTTTGAAGATATAGGTTGCCCACTTTTCCAAGTCGTCGGCGGAATATTTTACGGTTTCAGAATAAGCTTTTGCATATTGTAAAAGTGTAGACCTTAATTTGCTGAAATTTTCGGGGTCTTTTTCTGAGTTATCGGGGCCTGAGATTTTCGGGCTACTCAAGATGTGGTTGATCTGTTCTTTCCCATTTTTGATGGCCTCTTTGATGGCAATGGAAATGGCAATCTTTGCAGCTCTTGGGAGTTCGTTGTCTGTGCGCCGCGTGATAGCGATGGCCGCATACGGCATGCACAATATCTCCCAGAGCCTCACCTTGAAGCGAGCATTCCGGATGTTTTCGATATAGTTTCCAATCCGGAAGTTTTGACGTGCTATGTCGGAGAGCTTCCTAAAGAGTGGTGAGTAAATTGTTGACGTTTTTTGCCATATATCGACGCTATTTGGGCTCAATGAATCTGAGCCAAATAAAAATCGCGTAGGATGCTTGTTGATCAAATCGGCAAGAGCTGACAATTTCTCATTGTCGGGCTCTTTTGCCTTGTCTTTGAGTTGTTGATCTGTGAACAGAAGTTGTTCTGCAACCGTGTCCCAAGAAAGATCGATCTTGACGTGATTTAGACGCGTGTCCTCTAGAAGTGACTTGATATTGTCTAGGTGTGACGGCAGGGCACGCGAGTATTTTCCAAGGCCACAGGCATGGGCCCAGATGATGGTTGTTCCTTGGCAATCCTGATGCCTCAGGAACTCCAAGATGGCATCCAGATACACGGGTCTGTCTTTGTTGTTGGCCTCTGAGGCCTGATTAACGCCTTTGTCATCAGGTCGGTAGTCGTTGACATCGCAATGCAAAATGACCGGCATACCGATGGTGCCGCATGTCTTCATCAGTTTGATCAGCGCCCGCTGTTGTTCGCTCATGTCAGCCTGAAGTCCTGCTTGGACTTTGTGCTGAACCCACTCTTTGAATACCGTGATTTCACCGATGCCGGTAAAGACCCCCGGATTGTCTCGCAGCTTCATGATCAGCTTTTCTGAGGCCCGCATGTCACCCAGCGCCAAGCCCGTGATCATCGGGTCGAAACGGTCTTGGACTTCAACGGGTAGATTTTTGTAGCTTGCCGCAGTGTGCGCGTCCACATTGGTGTCGTAGTAGAGCGGTCCGTCTTTTTTGATCAGCTTCTTGTATTCCTCTGCTGTGGCGGAGAACGCGTTTCGTACCTTGAGTTCCGAGATATAGTAATTGGGAATGATTGACTCAATGTGCTCTTGTGCTGCTGCCGGCAAGCCCTCCGCGGGGTTGTAGTTTGACCAGAACTTTTTTATCGCTTCTGTTTTGACTTCCGATTTCGTGTGGTGACCGTGGTCGTGGTCATGTGAGCAATTTCCACAACGCAACAGTAGGCTGGTTGGGATCGGTGCCAGAACTGCATAACGCATGTCTTGCAGGTTCATGGCCTCGATCAGGTTTCTTGGCTCGGTGCCTTGTTGCGTGTAGTTTAGGTTGTGAAAGTGGCTGTCAGCGATACCACCTTTAATGTCGGGTATTTTGGTTTCTTTGAAGTTTTCCATGATTTTTCCCCCTATTCTTTAATTTTGTTGCTGCAGGCTTTGGGCACCTTGGATGGCCGAAAACACATGAATCTTTAAGCTGTTTACGTCTGTGTCGAGTAAGGGGAAAGGAACAACTGCAAAAATCCAGCGATCATTCTCGGGTTGCACGTAGCCAACTTCGCCGTCTTCGATGAGAGACGCCTCATTCCTTAGATTCGTTGTTTCTGAGCTGCTATCTGCCAGTGTCGCTTGAACAAAGACATAGGCCCGATCGGGATCAAACGATGCATTGAATTCGAGTTGACAACGATGGTCATTTGCCAGAAAGGCTTGGTGATTCTTGACTTTTTCTGCTTCGCTTTGAATTCCAATGGCGCCGCAAAATTCTTCGACCAGAATGTCGAATCTCTCCCGATTCGAAATGTCATTGAGCATTGTTTTCTCCCATGTCTGTTGCCACGACATGTGGCAACTGCCCAATGAGTGAGTCAGGCTAGGAGGCGTGTTGCATTGACCGTCGCGCTAGGGCGAGAAAGGGGTTGGCCACGTGGCGGTGACGTGGCGGTTGCATTGGGCCTGGGGGCGGCGGTGCTGGACGCGCTCAGGCCGGCGCCTGGCACGTGGGCGCCGCGTGTATTCGCCGAATGCAATGGGGTGCGCGTGGGCGTGGCCACGCGAAGCCTGGCGGCAGGGTGCCGCCAGGGAGGGCGTCAAGGCGCTGGTGTCAGCGCATCAGTTCCAGCAGTCGGTCCAGGCCGCCGGTCTCAATCGACACCATGGCCTGCTCGCGCACCTTGGGCTTGGCGTGATAGGCCACCGAGAGGCCTGCCTCGCCCATCATGGGCAGGTCATTCGCGCCGTCGCCCATGGCGATGCATTGCTGGGGAGAGGCGCCCAGCAGCGAGGCCACTTCCAGCAGGGTGCGGCGCTTCTCGGCGCCGTCGCAAATGTCGCCCCAGGGCTGGTCGACCATGCGGCCGGTGAGCACGCCATCGTCCAACTCCAGCACGTTGGCGCGCACGAAGTCGATGCCCAGCGTGTCGCGCACACGGTGGGCGAAGAAGGTGAAACCGCCCGAGACCAGCAGCACCTTCAGGCCTGCGGCCTGGCAGGCGCGCACCAGCTCGGCGGCGCCGGGGTTGGGGCGCAGGCGCTCGGTGTAGACACGCTCCATGTCGGCCTCGGTCACGCCCTTGAGCAGGGCCACGCGGCGGCGCAGGCTGTCTTTGAAGTCGGTGATCTCACCGCGCATGGCCGCTTCGGTGATGGCGGCCACCTCGGCCTTGCGGCCCACGGCATCGGCGATTTCGTCCACGCACTCGATGTTGATGAGCGTGGAGTCCATGTCGAAGGCGATCAGCTTGAAGTCGGTCAGCTTCAGGGGCGCGGTCACGCCGCGCAGGGTCAGGCCGGGGGCGAATTCGGTGGCGGTGGTCATGGGGGCAATCAGGATGAAGTGGGGGCGGTGGCGTTGGCCGTGAGGGGCTGGCCTAGGGCGCGCAGCACATCGCGCACCATTTGCACGCGGTCTTTCACCTCGGGCAGGGCCTTTTCGATGCGCAGCTTTTCGTTGCCGGCGAGCTTGATGTGGCGGTTCTTCTGGATGAGTTCGATGATGCGCATCGGCTCGATCGGCGGGTTGGGCCGGAAGGTGATGTGGGTCACGCCGGGTGCCGCGTCCACCTTCACCACGCCGTAGGGCTGCGAGAGCACGCGCAGGCGGTGCACGTCAATGAGCGTTTGCGCCTGCGGGGGCAGCTTGCCAAAGCGGTCCACGATTTCTTCCAGCAGGGTGTCCACCTGGTCGGTGCTCTTGGCCGTGGCCAGCTTCTTGTAGAAGGACAGGCGCAGGTGCACGTCGCCGCAGTAGTCGTTGGGCAGCAGGGCAGGGGCGTGCAGGTTGATGTCGGTGGTCACCGACAGCGGCGACAGCAGGTCGGGCTCACGGCCGGCCTTGAGCGAGCGCACCGCCTCGCTGAGCATCTCGTTGTAGAGCTGAAAGCCCACTTCCAGCATGTTGCCGCTCTGGTTCTCGCCCAGCACCTCGCCCGCGCCGCGAATCTCCAGGTCGTGCATGGCCAGGTAGAAGCCGCTGCCCAGCTCTTCCATTTGCTGGATGGCGTCCAGGCGTTGCGCGGCTTGCTTGGTCAGGCCCTCGATCTCGGGCACCAGCAGGTAGGCGTAGGCCTGGTGGTGGCTGCGGCCCACGCGCCCGCGCAACTGGTGCAACTGGGCCAGGCCGAACTTGTCGGCGCGGCTGATGACGATGGTGTTGGCCGTGGGCACGTCAATGCCGGTCTCGATGATGGTGGAGCACAGCAGCAGGTTGAAGCGCTGGGCCACGAAGTCGCGCATCACGCGCTCCAGATCGCGCTCGGGCATCTGGCCGTGTGCCACGGCGATGCGCGCCTCGGGCAGGATTTCTTCGAGCTTTTGCTTGCGGTTCTCGATGGTCTCCACCTCGTTGTGCAGGAAGTACACCTGCCCGCCGCGCTTGAGCTCGCGCAGCACCGCTTCGCGGATCACGCCATTGCCCTCGTTGCGCACAAAGGTCTTGATGGCCAGGCGGCGCTGCGGCGCGGTGGCGATTACCGACAGGTCGCGCAGGCCTTCCAGCGCCATGCCCAGCGTGCGGGGAATGGGCGTGGCGGTGAGGGTGAGCACGTCCACCTCGGCGCGCAGTTGCTTCATGGCCTCTTTGTGGCGCACGCCGAAGCGGTGCTCTTCGTCGATGATGAGCAGGCCCAGGTTTTTGAACTGCGTCTTCTCGCTCAGCAGCTTGTGGGTGCCCACCACGATGTCCACCGAGCCATCGGCCACGCCCTTGAGCGCAGCGGTGATTTCTTTCTGCGAGCGAAAGCGGCTCATCTCGGCCACCTTCACCGGCCACTTGCTGAAGCGGTCCACCAGGGTCTGGTAGTGCTGCTCGGCCAGCAGCGTGGTGGGCGCCAGGAAGGCCACCTGCTTGCCGCCGGTCACGGCGATGAAGGCCGCGCGAAGCGCGACCTCGGTTTTGCCAAAGCCCACGTCGCCGCACACCAGGCGGTCCATGGGGCGCGGGCTGATCATGTCCTGGATGACGGCGTGAATGGCCGCGCGCTGGTCGGCGGTTTCCTCGAAGCCGAAATCGTTGGCGAAGGTTTCGTAGTCTTGCGGCGAGTAGCGGAAGGGGTGGCCCTGGCGAGCCGCGCGGCGAGCATAGATGTTGAGCAGCTCGGCGGCGGCATCGCGCACCTGCTCGGCCGCCTTGCGCTTGGCCTTTTCCCACTGGCCGCTGCCCAGCTTGTGCAGCGGGGCCTCGTCGGCGCTCACGCCGGTGTAGCGGCCGATCAGGCCGAGCTGGCTCACCGGCACGTACAGCACGGCCTTGTCGGCGTACTCGAGGTGCAGGAACTCTTGCAGGGCGGGCGAACCATCGGGGTTCTTCTCGCCCATGTCCAGGTTCACCAGGCCCCGGTAGCGGCCGATGCCGTGCTGGGCGTGCACCACCGGGTCGCCCACGTTCAGCTCGGACAGGTCTTTGATCAGCGCCTCAACGTCGCTGACTTGCTCTTGCTTCTTGCGCCGGCGCGCGCTGGGCCCGGCGGCAAACAGCTCCAGCTCGGTGACGAAGTCAATGCCGCCTTGCACCCAGGCAAAGCCCGTGGTCAGCGCGGCGGTGGCGATGCCGGTTTTCTCCTCGCTGCTTTGGAACTCGGCCAGCGAATCGAAGGCTGGCGGGTTCACGCCACTGGCGCGCAAAAAGTCGAGCAGGCTCTCGCGCCGGCCATCGCTCTCGGCCAGCAGCAGCACGCGCTGCCCGGTGGACCGAATGTGGGCCTGCAGGCGGGCCAGCGGGTCTTCGGCGCCGCGCACCACCGACAGGTCGGGCAGCTTCTGTGCCAGGGCGCTGTGCTCCACGTCTTCCACGCCGGCGCGCAACGCGAGCTGGGCGTGGGGCTTGGCCAGCGTGTAGAACTGCTCGGCGTTCAGGAACAGGGCCTCGGGCGGCAGCACCGGGCGGTCGGGGTCGCCATGCAGCAGCCGGTGGCGCTCGCGCGTGTCTTGCCAGAACCGCTGGAAGGCCGGCTCCAGGTCGCCGTGCAGCACCAGGGTGGCGCTGGCGCCCAGGTAGTCGAACACCGTGGCCGTTTCGTCAAAGAACAGCGGCAGGTAGTACTCGATGCCGGCGGTGGCCACGCCGTTGCCCATGTCCTTGTAGATGCGGCTCTTGGTCGGGTCGCCTTCCAGCAGCTCGCGCCAGCGGCTGCGGAATTTCGCCCGCGCGGCATCGTCCATGGGGAACTCGCGCCCGGGCAGCAGCCGCACCTCGGGCACGGGGTAGAGGCTGCGCTGGGTGTCGGGGTCAAAGGTGCGGATGCTGTCGATCTCGTCGTCGAACAGGTCCACCCGGTAGGGCACCAGGCTGCCCATGGGGAAGAGGTCGATCAGTCCGCCGCGCACCGCGTACTCGCCCGGGCTCACCACCTGCGTCACGTGCTGGTAGCCCGCCAGCGTGAGCTGGGCCTTCAGCCGCGCCTCGTCCAGCTTCTGCTTGACCTTGAACTCAAAGGTGTAGCCCGCCAGAAAAGCCGGTGGCGCCAGCCGGTACAGCGCGGTGGTGGCTGGCACCAGCACCACGTCGGCACCGCCGTCGTGTTCGCGCTGGGAGATGCGCCACAGCGTGGCCAGCCGCTCGCTGATCAGGTCTTGGTGGGGCGAGAAGGTGTCGTAGGGCAGGGTTTCCCAGTCGGGAAACAGCGTCACGCGCAGATCGGGCGCGAAAAACGCCATCTCATCGATCAGGCGCTGCGCGTCGGTGGCGTCGGCGGTGACGATGGCCGTGAGCCGTTTGGCCGAGGCCTCGCGGGTGGCCAAGTGCGCCAGCAACAGTGCATCGGCGGCGCCGCCAGGCTGCGGAATGGTGTGGCGCTTGCCGGGGGTGAGTTTGGGCAGGTCCATGCGGAGGGGGCCGGGCAAGCCGGCTGCCAAGACAAACACCCCCGAAGGAGGGCCCCGGGGG
>Ga0255127_1000095_pt1 | contig 46248 bp, 44 predicted proteins | sample Law_Miss_RepB_8d_FD_188555 | JGI IMG/M metagenome (GOLD analysis project Ga0255127, IMG submission 188555) | Freshwater microbial communities from St. Lawrence River, New York, United States - Law_Miss_RepB_8d | ecosystem: Environmental > Aquatic > Freshwater > River | place: USA: New York...
TGGGCGGGTGGGTTACTGCCTGTTTTACAAACCGGCTTATTACCTGTCCCACCCGCTGGAGATCTTGGCCATCTGGCAAGGCGGCATGAGTTTTCATGGCGGCTTGCTGGGGGTGATGCTGGCCATGGTCTGGTTTGCCCGAACGCGTCAACGGCCGTTTTTGCAGGTGATGGACTTTGTGGCGCCGTGTGTCCCAACAGGTCTTGCCGCGGGTCGGGTGGGCAATTTCATCAATGGGGAGCTGTGGGGCCGCGTGGCCGATCCCTCGCTGCCTTGGGGCATGGTGTTCAGGGGTGCAGGTGACTTGCCCAGACACCCTTCCCAGTTGTACCAAATCGCATTGGAAGGCTTGCTGCTGTTTGTGCTTTTGTGGTGGTTTGCCCGCAAAGACCGCCCCATGGGCCAGGTGTCTGGGGCCTTTTTGCTGGGTTACGGATTTTTCCGTTTTGTGGCCGAATTCTTCAGGGAACCCGATGCCCACCTTGGCCTGCTTTCTTTGGGCATGAGCATGGGGCAGTGGCTGTGTATGCCCATGATGCTGGCAGGTCTTTTGTTGTTGTCCAAAGGACGCATGGTTCACAAGTGACACGGGGTCATGCATGGAGAAGCATGGGTTGTGCAAGCCATTTCCCGTCAATTTATGATGATGCACCCATATAACAAGGAGACATTTCATGACCCATCCGTTCACTGCCCCTCAACGCCGTGATTTCATCAAGGCCATGGCCGCCCTGTCGGGAGCCTTGCCTGTGTGGGCGCAGGCGCAAGGCACCTGGCCGACCAAGCCTGTCAACATGATCGTTCCTTTTCCGGCAGGTGGGGGCACCGATGCCTTTGCCCGACCCATGTCAGCAGCCTTTGCGAAATTGACCGGCCGGCAAATGATCATTGACAACCGGGGGGGTGCAGGCGGGACTCTGGGCGCGGGCATTGCGGCCAAATCAGCCCCCGATGGTTACAACTACCTGATGGGCGCCGTGCACCACACCATTGCCCCCAGCATGTACCCCCGACTCGATTACGATCTCGAGCGTGACCTGATCCCCTTGATCCAGGTGGCCGCCGTGCCCCAGGTGCTGGTGGTCAATCCCAAGAAAATCACGGCCAATGATTTCAAGTCATTCCTGGACATGGTCAAAAAGAACCCAGGTCGATTGAACTATGGTTCAGCGGGCGGTGGCACCTCGCACCACTTGGCTGGTGAATTGTTCAAAATCCAAACCAAAACCTTCATCACCCACATTCCATACCGTGGCGCTGGCCCTGCCTTGCAGGACCTGATTGCCGGCAACGTGGACATGATGTTTGACGGACTGGGCTCATCGGCTGCCCACATCAAAGGGGGGCGGATCAAGGCCCTGATGGTCTCGGGCACCAAGCGCAATGCGGCATTTCCGGATGTGCCGTGCTCGACGGAATTGGGTCTGCCCGATTACACCGTCTCCACCTGGTACGGCGTGTGGGCACCCAAGGGCACCGCCCCGGAAGCCCAAGCCAGGGCCATCGAAGAGTTTCGTCGTGCGTGCCTGACGGATGAGGCCAAAGCGGTCTGGACCAGCCAGGGGGCTGAATTCCCCAACCTCACCGGCGCCCAGTTCGATGCCTTCATCAAGAAGGAATTGGCCAAGTGGTCCCAGGTGGTGAAAGCTTCCGGGGCCAAGCTCGACTGAGTTCGTCCTCCACTTCTACGGGCCTGTGATCAGGCCCTTTTTTGTGACCTTTTGTGATTGCCACCATGACCAACGACAACCTGTTTTCAGCCCTTCGGGCTGCTTTTCCTGCTGACTTGACTGCCACGGCGGTTGAAACCGATGAAGGCCTGCAATACAGCTGGCAGGATCTGGACAGGGCCACAGCGATGGTGGCCAATTTGCTGGAGTCCCTGGACCTGCCGGCAGGCAGTCGGATCGCGGTACAGGTTGAAAAGTCGGTGGAAGCCTTGGTCTTGTACCTGGCCACCTTGCGGGCAGGTTTTGTTTTTTTGCCTTTGAACACGGCTTATCAAAGTGCAGAAATCGAGTATTTCATTGGCAATGCTGAACCTGCTGTGGTGGTGTGCAGTGGGGCCAATTTTGGTTGGGTCAGCAAGATCGCGTTCAAGGCGGGCACGCACCATGTCTTCACCCTCAACGACGATCGCACCGGAAGCTTGCTGGACCGAGCCGCCGTTCACAGCGACCGCCACGCCCCCGCCCAGCGCCGATCGGACGATCTGGCCGCCATTTTGTACACCAGCGGAACCACAGGCCGCAGCAAAGGCGCCATGCTCACGCATGGCAACATGCTCAGCAATGCACAGACCTTGAAGACGTATTGGGGCTGGAAGAAGGGCGATGTGCTCATACACGCATTGCCCATCTTCCATGTGCATGGTTTGTTTGTGGCCATCCACGGCGCATTGATCAATGGCAGCAAGATGATCTGGATGGCCAAATTCGATCCCCGCCGAGCCATTGCCAGCATGAACCAGGCCACCGTCTTCATGGGTGTTCCGACACTGTATGTGCGCATGCTGGCTGAAGCTTCCTTGAACAAAGCCGCCGTCAAGAACATGCGCTTGTTCATTGCCGGCTCTGCGCCATTGCTGGTGGAAACCTTCACCGAATGGCAGCAACGCACAGGCCACACCATTCTGGAGCGCTATGGCATGAGCGAAACCGCCATGCTGACTTCCAACCCCTATGCGGCCGACCGCCGCTATGCCAACCAGTCGGAGCGGCGCGGCGGCACGGTTGGCTTTCCCTTGCCCGGCGTGTCGCTGCGGGTGTGTGACGATCAAGGACAACAGCTTCCGGTGGGCGAGATCGGCGCCATTCAGGTCAAAGGGCCGAATGTGTTCAAAGGCTACTGGCGCATGCCCGAAAAAACCACCGAAGAATTCACATCCGATGGATTTTTCAAGACGGGAGATGTGGGCACAGTGGACGATCGGGGTTATGTGACCATTGTGGGGCGCAGCAAAGACCTGATCATCAGCGGCGGATACAACGTCTACCCCGCCGAAATTGAGGGCTACATCAACGAGATGAAGGGTGTGGCCGAGAGCGCCTTGGTGGGCGTCCCCCACCCGGACTTTGGCGAGGTGGGGGTGGCCTTGGTCACCGCGAAAACCGGTGCCCCTCTGCAGCCCGAAGCCATTTTGGCCGCACTCAAGGCCCAACTGGCAAATTTCAAGATCCCCAAGCGTTGCTTTGTGGTCCCTGAACTGCCCCGCAACACCATGGGCAAAGTCCAGAAAAACCTTCTGCGTGAGCAATACAAAGGGCTATTCAACGCCTGAAGCCAGCCGCACGAGCGGGCTGACCGGGCCTGCGGTCAGCGCAAGACCAACACGGGAATGTGCGAATGAGTGAGCACCTGCAGGGTTTCGCTGCCCAGCAGCAGGCGCTTGATGCCTTTTCTGCCATGCGAGGCCATCACGATCAGGTCAGCTTTGTGTTTCTTGGCCGCTGCCACGATGGCATCCGACACCACATCCGATTTGATCACCAGTGTTTTGGCGCTGACGGATTTGGCCTTGGCTGACTTTTCCACACTGGCCAGTTGCTGTTGTGCCGATTCAGCCCATTGCTTTTCCACGCGAGCCACTTCTTCGCCCGACAACGGAATGCTGCCTTCAAAGTAGGCCTGCGGGTATCTGGGCACCACCTTGAGTGCCAACAGCTCGGCACTGCAGCTGGCCGCCAGTTCAATGGCGTTTGTCACAGCCTTTTTGGACAAGGTGGAGCCGTCGGTCGCCACAAGAATGCGTTTGTACATGGAATGCTCCTGTTGAAAAAGATGAACATCAGGTTAAGCGAGTTGCCAACGCCGTCACTTGATACAGATCAAGCTTTTCTGGGGAGGCCTGGCGTATCTTCAAAGCATGACCCAAGTCAATGTTTTGCCCGAGATCGTCTTGGCGAATCCCAACATGCAAGGCCCCTCTGTGCCGATGGCCATGCGGGGTCTGCTGCTCGAAGCAACGCCGCCTGAGCCAGGCCTGGCACTGCTGGATGAGCCACAAGAGTGGTCATCTTTCAGCTTGCCCGAAAAAAACAATGTCGGCTGCTGGCGCTCCAGTGTGGTCTTTGAGGGCATGCACTGCGCAGCCTGTGCCATCACCCTGGAAGATGCTTTGCGTGCTGTGCCGGGGGTGAAGTCGGTTCAAATCAGCGGTGCCAGCCACCGTGGGCAGATCGTCTGGTCTTCCGATCTGACCCGACCTTCGCAATGGATGCAGGCGGTCGAACGCCAAGGTTACAAGGCCTTGCCGGCCAACGATGCCCACACGCACGCGCGCAGACGTGCACAGGCCCGGCGCATGGTCTGGCGTTGGAGTGTGGCGGCCATGTGCATGATGCAAGTCATGATGTACGCCACCCCGGCTTACCTCACCCAACCGGGGGACATCTCCCAAGAAGCCATGCACTTGCTGCGCTGGGCCTCTTGGGTGCTCTCTTTGCCCGTGCTGTTTTTCTCGTGCGCCCCGTTCTTCAGCCAAGCCTGGCGTGATGTGCGCGAGCGTCGGATCAGCATGGATTTGCCAGTGGCCCTGGGGATGGTGGTGACCTTTGTCGTCAGCACTTTGGGCACCTTCGAGCCTGAAGGGCCGTTCGGGGCCGAAGTCTTTTTTGACTCGTTCACCATGTTTGTGTTCTTCCTGCTGACAGGCCGCTGGCTGGAATTGCGCATGCGCGACCGCACGGCCGGGGCGCTGGAAGCCGTGCTCAACCGTCTGCCTGACCACGTGCGCAAGCGTCAGCCCGATGGCAGTTGGCTGCCTCTGTCCATTCGTCGGCTGCAAATGGGCGATGTGATCAAGGTGTTGCCCGGCGAAGCCTTTGCCGGCGACGGTCTGGTGCTGTCGGGTCAGTCCCAGGTGGACGAAGCGCTGCTGACGGGAGAGTCACGGCCTTTGGCCCGTGAGGTGGGCGACCGGGTGATCGCGGGCAGCCACAACCTGAGCGGCACGCTGCATGTGAAGATCGAGCAAATGGGCGCGGCCACACGGTATGCCCAGATCGTGGCGCTCATGGAGAGCGCATCGATCTCCAAGCCAGCCATGGCGCAGCTGGTGGACCGGTGGGCCAAGCCATTCCTGGTCGCCGTGATGCTGGCGGCACTGGCCTCGGCCATTTATGCCTGGCCGACAGACCCTGCTCACGCGGTGATGGTGGCTGTGGCCGTGTTGATCGTGACTTGTCCCTGTGCTTTGTCGCTGGCCACGCCTGCAGCCATGCTGGCCACGGCTGGGGCCTTGGCCCGCAGCGGCGTGTTGGTGCGTCGCCTGAATGCCTTGCAAAACCTGGCCCACATCGACACGGTGATTTTTGACAAAACCGGCACCTTGACGTGCGATGCATTGGCAGTGGCACACATCCACACCCGCGAGGACGTGAGCGCGGCACAGGCCCTTGATTGGGCGGGCAGCCTGGCGCGTCACTCCTTGCACCCGGTTTCTCGGGCCCTCTGGGTCGAGGCGCGGCGAAGGGCCGAAGCTGCGGGCAGATTGGAAGCACTCGAAGCCTTGGACGCACAGGCCCTGAGTGAGCAGGCGGGGCAGGGTGTGCAAGGCCTTTTGGTGCGACCCGGGCATGTCCATCGGACCTTGCGTTTGGGCTCGGCTGCTTTTTGTGAAGCGCCGGTGCATGCCGGGGACCTCCTGCAGGTCAACCTGGCGGATGAGTTCGGCTGGCTGGCCAGCTTTGAACTGGTCGAAGCGGTGCGACCCGAGGCGGCCGCGGTCATGCGCGCCTTGTCCGAGATGGGTTTGTCCCTGAAGGTGCTGTCCGGCGACAGCCCAAGTGCTGTAGCGAAGGTGGCCCGGACCGTGGGCTTGGTGGATGCGCAAGGCGGCTGCAGTCCTCGGCAAAAGCTGCAAGCCCTGCAAGCCTTGCAAGCCCAGGGGCACCAAGTGGCCATGGTGGGCGACGGCCTGAACGATGGGCCGGTGCTGGCCGGTGCCGATGTGTCTTTTGCCTTGGGTCAGGCCGTGCCGCTGGCGCAGGCCAAATCGGATTTTGTTTTGATGGGCGGGCGTCTGGATGCGCTGGTCAGCACCTTGCAGCAGGGCCGCAGGACGATGCGCATCGTCAAGCAAAACTTGGTGTGGTCCGCTGTCTACAACGCCGCCTGCATACCGCTTGCCCTGTTGGGGTACTTGCCAGCCTGGGCAGCGGGTTTGGGCATGGCGCTCAGTTCCTTGCTGGTCGTGCTCAATGCCTTGCGCTTGTCCCAGGCCATACCCGGGGTCCAGCCTGCACAGGTTGCCCAGCTGAATGGCGATTGAGGAAAAACCATGGACATCCTTTACCTGCTGATTCCTTTGTCTGTGGCTTTGGTGTTTTTCGTTCTTGCGGGATTGTGGTGGGCGATCGATCGGGGCCAATTTGAGGACATCGAGGCAGAAGGCGAGCGCATTTTGCGTGAGGATTGATCTTGATCAAGTGGGCTCGGTATACACCCGGGCAAACTTGAACGGTCGCTGAATAAAAAGAAGAGGTGAAAATGGAATTTGCCAATATGCAAGCAATGGCCTACAACGACAAAGTTGTCAGGCAGTTCGCCATCATGACGGTGGTCTGGGGTGTGGTGGGCATGCTGGTTGGCGTGATCATCGCGGCCCAGTTGACCTGGCCAGAGCTCAATCTGGGCATTGCCTGGCTCAGCTATGGTCGCCTGCGGCCCTTGCACACCAACGCCGTGATTTTTGCGTTTGGTGGTTGCGGCCTGTTTGCGGCGGCCTACTACGTGGTGCAGCGCACCTGCAACGTCCGACTCCTCAGCGACAAACTGGCCGCTTTCACTTTCTGGGGCTGGCAAGCGGTGATTGTTCTGGCCGCCATCTCCTTGCCATTGGGCTACACCAGTGGCAAGGAATACGCCGAACTCGAATGGCCCATTGACATCCTGATCACCCTGGTCTGGGTGGCATTTGCGGTGGTGTTCTTTGGCACCATCGGTACACGCAAGGTGCGTCACATCTACGTGGCCAACTGGTTCTTTGGGGCCTTCATCATTGCCGTGGCGCTGTTGCACATTGTCAACAGCGCGGCATTGCCCGTGGGCATGATGAAGTCCTATTCCGCTTATGCCGGCGTTCAGGACGCGATGGTCCAATGGTGGTATGGCCACAACGCCGTGGGCTTCTTTCTGACGGCCGGTTTTCTGGGGATGATGTACTACTTCATCCCCAAACAGGCCGAGCGTCCGGTGTACTCGTATCGCCTGTCGATCGTGCACTTCTGGGCGCTGATTTTCACCTACATGTGGGCCGGTCCCCACCATCTGCATTACACCGCATTGCCGGATTGGACACAGTCTGTGGGCATGGTCTTCTCGCTCATCTTGTTGGCGCCCAGCTGGGGCGGCATGATCAACGGCATCATGACCTTGTCGGGGGCCTGGCACAAATTGCGTGATGACCCGATCCTGCGCTTCCTGATCGTTTCCCTGTCTTTCTACGGCATGTCGACCTTTGAAGGTCCCATGATGTCGATCAAGACCGTCAACGCCCTGAGCCATTACACCGACTGGACCGTGGGCCATGTGCACTCGGGTGCCTTGGGTTGGGTGGGGCTGGTCACCATGGGATCGATGTACTACCTGATTCCACGCTTGTTTGGCCAAAAGCAGATGTACAGCACCCAAGCCATCGAAATCCATTTCTGGACCGCCACCATCGGCATCGTGGTCTACATCGCGGCCATGTGGATTGCCGGTGTGATGCAGGGTCTGATGTGGCGTTCCATCAATGCCGACGGCACCTTGACCTACACCTTTGTCGAATCCGTCAAAGCCACTTATCCCTTCTATGTGTTGCGCTTGCTCGGTGGACTGCTGTATTTCCTGGGCATGGTCATCATGTTGTGGAACACCTTCAAGACCGTGACCCAAGGGCGCACGGTTGAGGTTCGCATTCCCACACTTGCACCTGCCCACGCCTGAGGAGAAATGAACATGGCGCATACCCAGAAAACAGGCGGCTTGTCGCATGAGAAAGTCGAGACCAGCAACTTCCTGATGATCGTGCTGATCCTGGTGGTCCTGCTGGTAGGGGGCATGGTCGAAATCCTGCCTTTGTTCTTTCAGAAATCCACCACCGAACCGGTGCCAGGTCTGAAACCCTACACCGCTTTGCAAGTGGCCGGGCGCGATGTCTATGTGCGCGAAGGTTGCTACAACTGCCACTCGCAGATGATTCGCCCCTTCCGTGCGGAGACCCTTCGTTACGGTGCTTATTCACTGGCGGGTGAATTCGTGTACGACCGTCCATTTCAATGGGGCTCCAAACGCACGGGTCCGGACTTGGCCCGAGTCGGCGGCCGCTACAGCGACGAATGGCACCGCATCCACCTGACCAACCCGCGTGACCTGGTGCCCGAGTCCAATATGCCCGCCTACCCTTGGCTGGAAAAAACAGCGGCCAATGCGGGCACCATTCAAGCCCACATGCGCGGTTTGCGCCAACTGGGCGCGCCCTACACCGACGAGGAAATCGCCAAAGCACCCGAAGAGGTGAATGGCAAAACCGAGCTGGATGCGGTCATCGCCTACCTGCAGGTGCTGGGCACCCACCGCAAATAAGGAACGCACATGGACATCAACACATGGCGCTCCATCGTGACTTTGCTCGCCTTTGTCGCCTTCCTGGGCATTGTGGTGTGGGCCTGGTCGCGCCGCAATCAGGCCCGTTTCGAGGAAGCCGCGCAGTTGCCATTCCGTCAGGACGACTGAGCAGCCCCTCAAAACCGAAACACACCAAGGAATCTTCATGAGTGACTTCATCAGCAACTTCTGGCACTTGTACGTGGCAGGCATCACGCTGGTCAGCATCCTCGCTTGCTTGCTGTTGCTGTGGTTCAGCGGCAAGGCCAAGGCCATGACGGCCAACGACAACACCACCGGCCACGTCTGGGACGGTGACCTGCGTGAAATGAACAACCCGCTGCCGCGCTGGTGGGTGGGTTTGTTTGTCATCACCATCATTTTTGGCTTGATTTACCTCGCCATGTATCCGGGGGCGGGCAGTTTTGCCGGCCAGTTTGGCTGGTCATCGGCCGGGCAGTACAACGCTGAAATGGCCAAAGGCAACGCCGCTGTGGCGCCGCGTTATGCCCGGTTTTTGGATATGCCAGCGCAAGAGGTGTCCAAAGACCCGCAAGCCGGGGCCATTGGCGACCGCCTGTTCATGAACCACTGCGCCCAATGCCACGGCTCTGACGCACGCGGCAGCAAGGGTTTCCCCAACCTGGCCGACGCGGACTGGCTGTATGGCGGCACGCCCGATGCGATCAAAACCACCTTGGTGCAAGGCCGTGCAGGCCATATGCCCCCCATGGCCGCTGCGGTGGGCACACCCGAAGACGTGCGCAATGTCGCGCACTATGTGCTGAGCCTGTCCAAGGGACCTCACGATGCTTTGCGCGCTGCATTGGGCAAGACCAAATTTGGTGCCTGCGCCGCTTGCCACGGCCTGGACGGCAAAGGCAACACCGCCATGGGTGCGCCCAACCTGACCGATGACGTCTGGCTGCATGGCTGGGGTGAAAACGCCATTGTCAACATCATCAACAACGGCAAACTCAATCAGATGCCCGCGCAGGCTGACAAGCTGACGGAAGGCCAGATCCATGTGCTGGCCGCGTATGTCTGGGGCTTGTCCAACAACGCCGGGGCTGGCGCCGCAGTCGGTCCTGCCAAATGAGTCCACCCCTTGCAGCAGGCGGTTCCTGCTGCAGAATTTGAAAAGCCTGTGTTGTGTCCACCCCTGAAGCTCGATCGTCCCGCAGCGTGCTCCCGATTCAACCTGTTCCTGCCGAGGACGAGGGTGAGGGGGACAGGACCTCGCTGTACCAAGCGCACCAAAAAATCTACCCCCGCAGTGTGCAGGGCGTGTTCGCCCAATGGCGCTGGGGGATGGTGGCCATCACGCAATTGGTGTTTTATGGTCTGCCTTGGCTGGAATGGGGGCAGCGCCAAGCGGTGCTCTTTGACTTGGGTGCGCGCAGGTTCTACATCTTTGGCCTCGTGTTGTACCCGCAGGATTTCATTTACCTGACGGCCTTGCTGGTCATTTCGGCGCTGTCGCTGTTCTTGTTCACGGCCGTGGCAGGGCGCTTGTGGTGTGGTTTTGCTTGCCCCCAAACCGTCTACAGCGAAATCTTCCTCTGGATCGAACGCCGGTTCGAGGGCGATCGGTCGGCCCGGATGCGACTGGATGCCTCACCCCTGAGCGTCAACAAAATCTTGCGCAAAGGGGGCAAACAAATCGCCTGGATCATGCTGTCGCTCTGGACAGGCTTGAGCTTTGTCGGCTACTTCACCCCCATCCGCGAGTTGACAAACGCCATCCTCTCGCTGGGCTTGGGCCCGTGGGAAATCTTCTGGGTTCTGTTTTACAGCTTTGCCACCTATGGCAATGCAGGCTTCATGCGCGAGCAGGTGTGCAAATACATGTGTCCCTATGCCCGTTTCCAAAGCGCCATGTTCGACCGGGACACCCTGATCGTCACCTACGACCAGGGGCGCGGGGAGCCGCGTGGTGCCCGCTCCAAAAAAGCAGACCCCAAAGTTCAGGGGCTGGGCGCTTGTGTGGACTGTACCTTGTGCGTGCAGGTCTGCCCGACGGGCATCGATATCCGCCAAGGCTTGCAATACGAATGCATTGGCTGCGGCGCTTGTGTGGATGTGTGTGACACGGTGATGGACAAGGTCGGCTACGCGCGGGGCCTGATCAAGTTTTCCACCCAAAACGCCATGGAAGGGGGCTGGAATTGGGCGCAAACCGTGCGACGTATTTTCCGCCCCCGTGTGTGGGTTTACAGCGCCGTGTTGTGGGCCATCATCCTCGCTGTGGGGCTGTCCTTGTGGTCCCGCGATCCGTTCAGGGTGGACATTGTGCGTGATCGCGCCACCATGGCCCGCTGGGTGGCGGGCGGTCACATCGAAAACGTCTACCGCCTGCAACTCATGAACGCTGCAGAGCAGAACCTCTATTTTCAATGGCAGGTCGATGGCTTGCCAGGCCTGCGCCTGGTGACCGAATCGCTGGTCGATGTGGGAGCCACCGAGTCACGCTGGGTGTCCGTGCGTTTGCAGGTGCCCGACGGCGCCGCCCCTGCGGGTTCTCATCCCATCCATTTCCGCTTCACTGCACGCTTGCCTCATGGCGAATTGGCAGGCCAGTCGAGCGAGAAAACCGTGTTCCTGATCCCTCGCTGAGCGATCATTTTTTGAAAGACTGCCATGAACAATGCATTGACGGCACATCAAGAGGGTCAGCCTTGGTGGCGTTTTGGCCTGGTGTGGATGGTGTGGGCGGGACCCGCCGTGGTTGTGGTGGCCGGATTCATCACGCTGTACATCGCCTTGGCCCATCCTGACCCGGTCCTGCAAGAGACCCCCCGAACAGCCATGCACGAGCGCCGGGGCATCTCCCAAGCGCCTGCCATGCAGGGACGCAACCATGCGGCCACAGGCGAATTGCCCGCGGCCCCTGCAGGGGCACCCGTCAAAAATTGATCCCCAAGGCGAACGTGCAGTTCACCCAACGCTGGTTGGGGCTCGCCTGACCGACCTGTTGGGCGACAGATCGGCCTGCGGATTGCGCCCGGGATCGGGTCAATGGCAATGGTTGTTGTTGACCAACCGCTGCAGGGCATCGGTATCCAGAATGCGCACATGGCGCTGCTTGACCTCCACCGTGCCTTCATCAACAAACTTGGAAAAAGTCCTGCTCACGGTTTCAAGTTTGAGTCCGAGGTAGCTGCCGATTTCTTCCCGTGTCATGCGCAATACCAGTTCGGATTGCGAGAAACCTCTGGCGTGCAGGCGTTGGACCAGGTTCAGCAAAAAAGCGGCCAGACGCTCTTCGGCCCGCATGCTGCCCAACAGCAGCATGACCCCGTGTTCGCGCACAATTTCCCGGCTCATGATTTTGTGCACATGGCTCTGCAGTGCGGTCACTTCGCGTGAAATTTCCTCGATCCGGTCAAACGGCATGACGCAGACTTCAGCGTCCTCCAGGGCAACCGCATCACAACTGTGCAGGTCATTCACGATGCCGTCCAGACCAATGATTTCGCCAGCCATCTGGAAGCCCGTGACCTGGTCACGACCATCTTCCGTGGCCAAACAGGTCTTGAAGAATCCGGTGCGAATGGCGTACAGCGAAGTGAACTTTTCACCGTTGGTGAACAAGGTCGTGCCTCGCTTGACCCTGCGGCGCAACGCCACCAGATCATCGAGGCGGTTCAGGTCATGGTCACTGAGGCCCAATGGCATGCACAACTCGCGCAAATTGCAATTGGAGCAGGCAACTTTGATGGCTTGAGGGTTCATGGTTTTGGCGATCAAAAATGAGTTTGCTTTGGATCAAGCCTTGAGCTTAAAGCCAAAAATTGACTTGAATCCAACAAGTACCCTGTCTGCGCCAGAAATCATTGGAAACCGGTAGCTTGTTTGACCTGCATCAATGCGATCGCGCTTGCCCGCAGGCAAAGTGGTGACCTGCATTGGGTCTCTGTTTTTACCAAGGGTCAGACACATGTCCGTGATATCGCCTGAATTGTTGACACGCTTGGATGTCCCGGGCCCACGCTACACCTCGTACCCCACAGCCGACCGGTTTGTGGAGGCTTTTGGACAAGACGAGCATGTTCAGGCTTTGCGCCATCGGGCGTCGGGTGCCAGAGGTCGACCGCTGCCTTTGTCCTTGTATGTGCACATTCCTTTTTGTGAATCCCTTTGCCATTACTGTGCATGCAACAAGATCATCACCCGACACAAGGAACGCGCCAGCGAGTACCTGCGCTACCTGGCCAAGGAGATCGAACTTCACACCCGGATTTTGGGGCGAGGTCAGGCGGTCAGCCAACTGCATGTGGGGGGCGGCACGCCGACCTTCCTGAGTGACGAGGAGTTGCACCAACTCATCGTCCTGTTGCGCCAGCACTTTGCATGGGTGCCTGGGGGCGAATACGCGATCGAGGTGGATCCGCGCACCGTGGACGAGCGTCGCCTGGCCAGGTTGGCGGAACTGGGCTTCAATCGCCTGAGCTTTGGCGTGCAGGATTTTGACCCTGCGGTGCAAAAAGCGGTGCACCGCATCCAGCCCGCCGAGCAGGTGTTTGGCCTGGTGGCAGCGGCACGCCGTCTGGGCTTCGAGTCGGTGAATGTCGATCTGATTTATGGCTTGCCCCTGCAAACCCCCGAATCGTTCGAGCGCACCCTTGCACAGGTCAAGCGCCTGCGGCCCGACCGGATTGCACTGTATGCCTACGCCCACCTGCCCGAACGCTTCAAGCCGCAGCGGCGCATCCATGCCCAGGATCTGCCCAAGGCGGCAGACAAGGTGGCCATGCTGTCGCGTTCGCTGGACATCCTGAGCGCAGCCGGATATGTCTACATCGGCATGGATCACTTTGCCTTGCCGCACGATGCCTTGGCCGTGGCAAAGCGGCAAGGCCGTTTGCACCGCAATTTTCAAGGCTACAGCACACAAGCCGATGGCGACCTGATTGCGCTGGGCGTATCCGCCATCGGGCGCATGGGCGCCACCTACAGCCAGAATGCCAAGACGCTGCAGACGTATGGCGATCTGCTCGACCAGGGCCATTTCCCGGTGGTTCGTGGGCTGGCGCTTTCGCGCGATGACCTGGTCCGTCGCTCGGTCATCATGGCCTTGATGTGCCAGGGACATCTGCAATTCGAAGCCATCAACCTGGCATGGCTGATTGACTTCCAACGCATGTTTGCCAGCGAAATGAAACAGCTCGAGGACCTGCAGGCGCAGGGACTGGTGGAGATCAACGCCTGTGGCATTCAGGTGACCCCCATGGGCTGGTTTTTTGTACGTGGCGTGGCCATGGTGTTTGATCGCCATTTGCAAACCGATCGCCACCGCAGCCAATATTCCAGGATTCTCTGAACCAACCATCGCGGTGGAGATTTCGCCCCCAATCCGACACGCCACATCAAGACAAACAAGCCATGCAAAGTTCTCTGGCCATCACGGCCTTGATGATGGGGGTCTTGGGTGGCCCACACTGTGTGGCCATGTGCGGCGCCGCTTGCGCTGGCTGGGGGCAGATGGCGGGTGGGCAGCGTGGGCGGGCCTTGCTGGCTTTTCAGCTGGGGCGCTTGGGCGGCTATTCGCTGTTGGGCGCATTGGCCGCCGCCAGCGTGCAGGGCCTGGGCTGGTTGACCACCCAGTCGGCCGCCATCCGCCCGCTCTGGACCTTGCTGCATTTGGCCGCGCTGTCGCTGGGTCTGCTGTTGTTGTTTCAAGGTCGGCAACCCGTATGGCTGGACGCCACGGCTCGGCGGTTGTGGGCCAGGGTGCGTGCCTTCAACAGCCGGTGGGGACGTGCAGCGCCCTGGGTGGTGGGCGGCTTGTGGGCCTTGATGCCCTGTGGCTTGCTCTATTCGGCCCTGATGGTGGCCGCTTTGACCAGCCAGCCTTTGGAAGGCGCAGCCACCATGGCCTTGTTTGCGCTGGGCAGCAGCCTCAGTTTGTGGGCAGGGCCTTGGTTGTGGATCCGTCTGAAAACTCTGGGCGACGGCTCTTGGGGCATGCGCTGGGCAGGCTTGGCTTTGGTGGCCGTTTCAGCTTGGGCATTGTGGATGGGTTGGGTGCATGACCAAGCACCATGGTGCGTCAGTGGTGCAAACGGCTGATGGTGCCAGCCAAGCTGTCAAGCCCCAGCCAAGCCTTTGTGGAACATGTAGACCGCCAAAAACACCAACAAGAAAGAAAACACCCTTTTCAGTTTCTTGACCGGGAGTCGATGTGCAGCTCGCGCGCCGAAGGGGGCGGTCATCACGCTGCAAAAGGCCAAAACAAACATACCTGGCAACCAAATATAGCCAAATGACCAAGGGGGCAGATTGTCCAGTTGCATGCCGCTGATGACGAAGCCGGTGACATTCGCAAGCGCAATGGGAAATCCCAAAGCAGCGCTTGTGCCAATGGCGTTGTGGATGGCCACGTTGCACCAGGTCATCAAAGGCACACTCACAAAGGCCCCCCCAGCGCCGACCAAGCCAGACAGTAAACCGATCAACCCCCCCATGCCCAACTGACCCGCAAAGCCCGGCATTTGACGCGATGGCTTTGGTTTTTTATCCAAAAACATCTGAAAGGCTGAAAAGGACACAAACAGACCAAACAAAATGGCCAATGTGGCGCCCTTCACGGCCACAAAAATCCAGAGGCTGGCCACGGCACTTCCCAACACAATGCCGGGCGCCAAACCTTTGACCAAGTCCCATCGCACAGCGCCCAACTTTTGGTGGGTCCGCACGCTTGAAACCGATGTGAACAAGATGGTCGACATCGCGGTCACAATGGCCATCTTGATGGACAGGTCATTCTCAACGCCCATGTTGCCGATCAAATAACTCAGCAATGGGACCATCAGCATGCCGCCGCCCAAACCCAACAACCCAGCCACGAAGCCAACCAGTGTGCCCGTCAGGGCCAGCTCTAAAAAGATTTGCAGGTCCATTCGGCTCAGACCAATCCGAGCTTTTGCGCCATGCCAATGCGCTGCAATTTGCCGGTAGCACCTTTGGGAATTTCTTCCATCAGCAAGATTTTGCGAGGCACTTTGAAATCGGCCAAACGTTTTGCCGTGTGTTCGCGAAGTTCCTTTTCGGTGGCCGTCATTCCCTCGCGCAGGACCACGGCTGCGCCCACTTCCTCGCCCAATTTGTCATGAGGAATGCCAAAGCAAACGACCTGAGCGACAGCCGGGTGGTCCATCAAGACCTCATCGACTTCGCGCGGGCTGATTTTTTCACCGCCGCGGTTGATGATTTCTTTGAGCCTGCCCGTGATGCTGACATAGCCCTGTTCATCCAGGACACCTTGGTCACCGGTTCTGAACCATCCGTGGGTGAAAGCTTCTGCGTTGGCTTTGTCGTTGTTCTCATAGCCAGGGGTGACGTTGCTGCCGCGGATCACAATTTCGCCAGTGCTTCCAACCGGCAGAAGATCACCTTCTGCACTCATGATGGCAATCTCTGGGCCAGCGGCCAAGCCGACGGTGCCCGGTTTTCTTTGGCCAGGCGGCAGCGGATTGCAAGCCATTTGGTGAGCGGCTTCGGTCATGCCATAAGCTTCGATCACCGGGGCCTTGAAGGTGTCTTCGAGCTCTGCCAAAACCTGCGGCGGCAATGAAGAGGATGACGAACGAATGAATCGAAGTGGCACCCTTGCGATGATTTCCTTGTTGTTGGCTGATCTGGACAAAATGGCCTGGTGCATGGTGGGCACTGCGGTGTACCAAGTTGGCTTGACCTCGTCCATTTGGCTGAAAAACTTCAAGGCATTGAAGCCACTGGTGCAATAGACCTCCCCGCCTTGAGACAGCGGCGCCAGGATGCCCGCAATCAGGCCGTGGATGTGAAAGAGAGGCATGACATTCAAGCCTCGATCAGAACGGGTAAAGCGTGTGCTTTGGGCAATGTTTTGCGCTGAAGCGGTCACGTTGCGGTGTGTCAGAGGAACAATTTTTGGACGTGAAGTGGTGCCAGAGGTGTGAAGCACCAAGGCCACGTCGTCGGGCTGGGCTTGACCAGGATGCTGCGCAGCTTTTGGCAAAAGACCGCCCATGTTCAATGTGAAAGAGCCGGCGCCCATGCCGGGAGTGGGTTCAATTTCAATCAGAGCGATACCCATTTTCGCCGCGACGGCCACGGCTGGACTGGTCGAACCCTTTTCAACGACCAGGGCTTTGGCGTTCAAGTCATTCAGGTAGAACTCAAATTCGTCGGCACGGTAACTGGGATTCAAGGGTGCCGAAGTACAGCAACAGGCCACAGTCACAAAACTCGCCGCCATTTCTGCACTGTTGGGCAACACGATCGCTACGCGATCGTGTCTGCCAATGCCCACTTGATTGAACTTTTTGAGTACATAATCATTCAGTTGGCGCAATGCCGAATAACTCAGCGGTTCACTGTTGGCAGCCCTCAAAGCAAGGGATTGGTCGTGGCCAAATGCCAAAAGTTCAATGAGGGTTTTCATAGGTGAAAGAAAAAAAGTGTTGTTGAACGGATTTTTTACTCGACAAGATACAACTCATTCTAGTACGATACTCTCGAGTTAAATAAATTACCAAGGAGTTTACTGTGAAAAATCGTCTCTGGATGTTCATCAGCGCAGCAGCCTTGGCGGCCAGCAGCGTGTTCTGTGTCAACGCTCACGCCCAATCCAATTGGGAACCCACAAAAAATGTCGAGTTCATCGTCCCCGCGGGCACGGGTGGCGGTGCAGACCAGATGGCGAGATTTCTTCAGGGGGTGATCACCAAGCACAAACTCATGGCCCAGCCTCTGGTGGTGGTCAACAAATCGGGGGGGGCTGGGGCAGAAGGATTTTTGGATGCCAAAGGGGCTCGCCCAGATGGTCACAAAATCATCATCACACTGTCCAATTTATTCACAACTCCTTTGGCCACAGGCGTGCCCTTCAATTGGAAGGACCTGACCCCAGTGGCCATGCTGGCGCTGGACGAGTTTGTGCTTTGGGTCAATGCCGAGTCGCCCCACAAGTCGGTGGGTGATTTGACCAAAGCCATCAAACAAGCTGAATCCGGCAAATTCAAAATGGGTGGAACGGGTTCCAAACAAGAAGACCAAATCATCACCGTGGCCATCGAAAAAGCCACGGACAAAAAAATGATTTACATCCCATTCAAAGGGGGGGGTGATGTCGCAGTTCAATTGGTGGGCAAGCATGTCGACACCACCGTCAACAACCCCATTGAAGCGGTGGCCCATTGGAAGGGCGGCACTTTGAGGGCGCTGTGTGTTTTTGATTCACAGCCCATGCCTTATCCCAAAAAAATCACCGCCACACAGTCGTGGAGAGACATTCCCACTTGCAAATCGCAAGGCCTGGATGTGGAGTATCTGATGTTGCGCGGCATATTCATGCCGCCCAAGGCCACGCCAGCGCAAGTGGCTTATTACACCGATGTCTTTCAGAAGGTGCGCCAACTGCCTGAATGGAAAGAGTTCATGGAGACCGGCGCCTTCAAGGACACCTTCATGAAAGGCCAGGAATTCCAGGATTGGTTGCTGAAAGCCGAGGTGGAGCATTTCCGTCTGATGCGTGAAGCCGGCTTCTTGGCCAAATAAAAATTCTGAAGGGCCTCGTCATGAAATCAGGTACACACCTGCAAATGCGGTGGATGGAACTGCTGGTGGCTGCATGCTTTTTGGGTGTGAGCTTGTTGGTCATCACAGACAGTCTTCGGGTTGGCAATGCATGGGGGCCTGATGGCCCGGAGCCTGGCTACTTTCCGTTCTACATCGGATGCCTGTTGTTCGGGGGCGCTGCATGGGTTATTTTGCAAACCTTGCTGGCTTGGAAGCATGACGGTGGAGAAGAAGTGTTTGCCGAAAAACATGAATTCAATTTGATGATGCTGATGCTCATTCCCAGCGCGGCTTTCACAGCCGCCATTTATGTGGTGGGCATCTATGTGGCATCACTGGTTTTCATTGCAGCCTTTATGGTCTGGCAGGGCAAATACAGTTACTTCAAGTCCTTTGCCGTAGGCGCTGTCATCAGCGCGGTCTTGTTTGCCTTGTTTGAAATATGGTTCATGTTGCCCTTGCCAAAAGGCTTGATTGAAACTTGGTTGGGCTATTGATCATGGATGAACTCAACAACCTGTTTCAGGGCTTTGCAGTTGCACTGACATTGCCCAACATCGGCTTCATGCTGATCGGTATTTTTTTGGGTGTGCTGATTGGTGTGTTGCCAGGCTTGGGCGGCGCCAACGGTGTGGCCATTTTGCTGCCGCTCACCTTTGGCATGTCACCCACATCAGCCATCATCATGCTGTCCTGCATCTACTGGGGTGCTTTGTTCGGCGGGGCCATCACTTCCATTTTGTTCAATATCCCAGGCGAGCCTTGGTCGGTCGCCACCACGTTCGATGGCTACCCTTTGGCTCAAAAAGGAAAAGCCGCGCAAGCTTTGACCGCTGCTTTCACATCCTCTTTTGTGGGCGCTTTTGTCGCGGTGCTCATGGTGACATTTTTGGCACCTCTGGTGGCCAAATTTGCGCTCAATTTCGGCCCCCCTGAGTTCTTTGCTGTCCAATTGCTCACCTTTGCGAGTTTCATCGGCATGAGCAAAGAGCCGCCTGTCAAAACCTTGATGGCCATGATGTTGGGTTTTGCTTTGGCCGCTGTGGGCTTGGACAGCGTGACCGGGACATTGCGCATGACCTACGGCCAAGAAAGTTTGCTCAAAGGCTTTGACTTTTTGATCGCGGTCATCGGACTCTTTGGTATTGGTGAAATTTTGCTCACCATGGAGGAGGGCCTTGCCTTCAAAGGGCAAAAGGGGCGCATCAGCCTCAAGGATGTCCTTGAGACCTGGAAAGAGTTGCCCAAGTACTGGGCCACGTCCTTGCGCGCCTGTTTGATTGGCTGCTGGATGGGTGTGACACCCGGGGGAGCAACACCTGCTTCGTTCATGAGTTATGGCACGGCCAAACGAATTTCGAAACATCCCGAAAATTTTGGCAAAGGTGCCATTGAGGGTGTGATCGCGCCAGAAACTGCTGCCCATGCAGCAGGGACCAGCGCCTTGCTGCCCATGCTCACATTGGGGATTCCCGGTTCACCCACCGCTGCTGTTTTATTGGGTGGCCTGTTGATATGGGGACTCCAACCAGGACCCTTGTTGTTCACGGAGCAAAAGGATTTTGTCTGGGGTCTGATTGCCTCCATGTACTTGGGCAATATTGTGGGCTTGATTGTGGTCTTGACCACTGTCCCTTGGTGGGCGGCTATTTTGAGAATCCCGTTTTCCATCATTGCACCAGTGATTGTGGTGATCTGCGCGGTGGGCGCCTACACGGTTCACAACAGCATGCTGGATGTGGTCTTGATGCTGGTCTTTGGTTTGATGGGTTATGCCTTCAAAAAGCTCAAATACCCTCTGGCGCCCTTGGTCTTGGCCCTGGTGCTTGGCGACATGGCTGAAACCAGCTTCAGGCAATCCATGCTCATTTCCAAAGGCAGTTTGGAAATTTTTGTGAGCACGCCCCTGGCGGGTTCCATCACCGCCTTGGCCCTCATCATGCTTTTGTGGCCAGTCTTTGGCCTTTTGAAAAAGCTCAGTCGAGGCTAAGGCCTTTGCCTTTACTCAACACACTCTGCTCGAGCAAGCGCGTCAAGGCGTAAACCGAGTCGAGTGTGGGGGTGGGCACGTGGCAGATTTTGCCCAACTCAATCACGCTGCCCAACAGGGCCTCCAACTCCAATGCCTTGCCATGTTCAATGTCTTGCAACATGGAGGTTTTGTGCGCGCCCACGGCTTGTGCACCTGCAATGCGTTTGTCGATGCTGATTTTGAATTGAACGCTCAGTTTTTCACCGACCGTTTGTGCTTCCGCCATCATGCGAGCGGCCAATTGGCGTGTGGGTTCAAAATTGCAGATGTCTTCCAGCGTGGCGTGGGTCAGGGCCGATACCGGATTGAAGGTGAGATTGCCCCACAGTTTGACCCACAGTTCGCTGCGAATGTCGGTAGAAACCGGCGTTTTGAATCCTGCTGCAATCATGGCCTGTGCCAATGCCGTCACACGTTCAGTTTTTTCGCCACTGGGTTCGCCCAAGGTGAAGCGATTGCCTTCAATGAGTTTGACCACGCCCGGTGCCACCAATTCGGCTGCTGGATACACCACAGCGCCGATCACCCGCTCGGGGCCGATGTGTTGCCATTGGCTGCCGTCCGGATCAATCGACGTCAATTGGCGGTTTTGGTACTCGCCCACCAAGTTGTAAAAGTACCACCACGGCACGCCGTTTTGCAGGGTCACAACGGCTGTATGGTCATGACACAGTCGCCCGATTTGTTCAGCAACGGGGTTGACCTGGTGCGACTTCATGGTCAAGAAAACATAGTCGTGCGGTGTGGCCTCTTCGATGGTGCAGGCCTTGACATGGGGGGCGTGCAGCGATGTGCCATCTTCCAATGTCAGGGTCATGCCGTTGGCTTGAATGGCTTTGAGGTTTTCGCCGCGCGCAATGAACGTGACGTTGCAACCCGACAAGGCCAACTTCACGCCGAGATAGCCGCCAATGGCACCCGCGCCCACAATGGCAATGTTCAAACTCATGTCGACGCTTTCATGGTGTTGGAGAGGGTGCCAATACCCTCGACGGTCACTTCCACAACGGCATCATTTTGCCAAGGCATTGCCCCGATGGAGGTACCGCAGGAAATGATGTCGCCAGGCTCCAAAGTCATGCTTCTGGAAAGTTTGGCAACCAATTCAAGGGGTGAAAAAAACATGTCACTCACCGGGTAGTTTTGCCGCTCTCGCCCGTTGACTTTGGCGGTGACGATCGCTTGGCTGCAATCCAGGTCGGTTTCGATCCAGGGACCAAAAGGGGTGAAGCTGTCAAAATTTTTAGCCCGGGTCCATTGTTCAAAACTGGCGTCTGATCTCAGCAATTCAATGGCTGTGACGTCGTTCACACAGGTGTATCCGAAAATATACTGTGCAGCTTCCTCAAGTGGGATGTCGCGTCCGCGTCGACCCATGACGATGCCCAGTTCGGCTTCGTAAACCACCCGGCCCACATCATTCAAAGGCCGAACCACAGACTGAAGGTGGTGTGAATATGAATTGGGCGATTTGAGAAAGTACAGCGGTTCAGAAGGTGCCCCCCAACCGTTTTTTTCAGCAGCGGTTTTGAAGTTGTTCCAAAGAGCCAATACTTTGGTGGGGCGGCAGGGCGCCAAAACCTCAACCTCTGACAGGCTCAAGGTATCGCCCGTGGGTTGCGGTTGGACAAAAAGATCACCTTGATGAACGTGAATGGTTTCTCCAACCAATTGACCCATACCCGCATGGCCATGGTGTGAATAGCGCAGCCACTTCATGCAATTTTCCCCACTGAATTCAAATGGTCTCAAAGGTGTCTGCGAGTGCCACCGGACCGGCATCCTGAACCGGGGTTCAGGTGGGCGAGGGCAGACTGGCGTTGGGTTCATCTGACGCGAGATGATCACGCTCACCAGCCGATGTACCAAGCCCGGGCTCTAAGAGCATTGGTTCAAGGAAATATAAAGCCCAGCATGCACCGCAGACCGCATCATTGTAGGTCTTTCAAAAGACCTGACACGGAGCGTCTGCTTCAGATCAACTGGCCGTCCTGCTCCAGCACCCGGTCCAGGCGCTGCAGGAGTTGGGTCAAGCGCACTTGAGAGGCTTCGGAGACATCGGCCGGCTGTGGATGGGCCGTGGCCACAGGGGAAGGGGCCTCGGCCTGTTCAAAAGCCAGGTTCAATGCGGCCAAAACGGCAATGCGGTCCCTGGCCTTGATCTTGCCGGCGTCCCGAATCTTGCACATGGCCTCGTCGACTTTTCGGACTGCCGCCAGAAGACGGTATTCCCCCCCCTCGGGGCAGCCCAGGATGTAACTCTGGCCCATGATCTGGACGTCCAATTGTTTGTTGCTCATGCGGAAGCCTCGGGTGATGCGGGCGCGGTGGGCGCGGTGGCAGCCGGCAAGCGCTCAATGAGGGCATCCACGCGGGCCCTGGCAGCGGCCAGCCTGGACTTGAGCTGGTCGCGCTCCAGGCTCAGTGCCTGGACTTGCTGGACCAGCAAAGCGTTGGTTCGTTGAAGCTCTTCGTGGCGCAGCAACAAATGATCCACACGCTCGGCGATTTGATCGATGGTGTCGGAATGGGCCATGGCGGACAAAGGAAAAGAGGTTGCACATTGTAGAGCTTGGCATGCCGTTGTAGGTTGCCAGACAGGTTGCCGCATAAAATGGCCACTGTTGGTGCTCGCGATGCCGGTTCACGGATCGCAGTTCAACGGGAAGCAGGAGGGGGACGCCATCACGGCGCACCTAACCTGCGCTGCCCCCGCAACGGTAAGCAGACGGGATTTCGGTCTACCGAAATCCCCGCTTTCACCTCAAACCACTGGTCACCCTGAAACAGGTGGCTGGGAAGGTGGTGAAGGTCGCCTCTGCCAGCCCGGATACCGGCCAACAAGGTGACCTGTCGAAAGACCGGTTGTGAAGCCCATGCACTGTCGGGGAAGGCGGTGAGGGCGTTTGACTTGTTCTGTTCATGAAAATTCGTTCCCTACCTGCGCGGCATCTTGTGCCCACGCTGTCGCTTCTGCCCTTCATGTGTGCACCCGCGATGGCCCAAACTGTTCCCTCTCAGCTGGTGGTGACGGCCAGCCGCACTGAGCAAATCCTCACCGATGTGCTGCCCCACACCACCGTGCTGGGGCGTGCCGCCATCGAGCAATCCCAGGTGCTGGATTTGCCAAGTTTGCTGTCCAGAGAGGCGGGGTTTCAATTTACCCAGACCGGAGGGCGGGGTGGGCAAGCGACTGCCTTTTTGAGAGGCGCAGCTTCACTGCAGGTCCTGGTGTTGATCGATGGTGTACCCATGACCAAACAGGACACCACGGGTGCGGTCAGCCTGGAGCACATCATGCTGGACCAGGTGGAACGCATTGAAATTGTGCGGGGTAACGTTTCCGCCATCCACGGCAGTGGTGCAGTGGGCGGCGTCATTCAGGTTTTTACCCGCCAGGGTCAAGGACAACCAACGCTCTTCGCCACAGCCGAGCATGGCAGCTTGGGTACGACGAGAAGCGTGTTGGGCACTCAGGGTGCTGTGGGCAAGCTGGGCTATTCGGTGTCTGTGGGCCGTCTGGCGACAGGCGGCATCAATGCCGCCAACACGGCCCAATCCATCCATGCCAATCCAGATCGGGATGGTTACATCCAAGACAACAAAAATCTGAGTTTGTCCTACAGATTCAGCCCAGAGCACCAGATCGGTCTGCGTTCCACCCAATTCAACGGACGCTTTGACTACGACGTCCCCGGCAGCTTTTCAAGCCCGCAGGATGTCCACAAGGGTGGCACCCTGATCGACAACAACACGGTTTTTTGGGCTGCGCGGCTGAATCCCATCTGGTCTACCCGCTTGAGCTACACCGATGCCAAGGAGCGCAACACCACCCAGACCCTGGGCAGTTATGCGTTCAGGACGGGTGCCGAAACCCGCAGCAAGCTGACCTCATGGACCCACAAGTTCGATGTTGAACCGTGGGTCATCTCCTGGGGCATCGATCATCAAACACAGGGCATCGACATGTCCACCGATGGGGTTTCCGGACTGTCAAGACAGCGCACAGCCACGGCTGTTCATGGGGGGGCGATTTACAACCATCAAGCGCATGGTCTTCAGCTCAATGCGCGCCATGATCATGTCCAGGGTTTGTCCCACAAAGACTCCGTGTACCTGGGTTATGGTTACATGCTGAGTCGCGATTGGAAACTGATTGCGAGCCATTCAACCGCCTTCAATCTACCTCCCCTCGGTTACCTTTTCGACCCGTACAGCGGCAACCCCAATCTACGTCCGGAAACAGCGCAGACGAAAGAGCTGGGTTTGCAATGGGCGCACGGGCCACACCGCTTGCGGTCGACCTGGTTTGATACCCGGACCCGGGATTTGCTTTTGTATGACATGAACACCTGGCAATTCAGCAATGTCAGTCGTGTTGCCAATCAAGGCCTTGAGACCAGCTACAGCGGCCGCTTCAACCAGACCGACGTGCGGGCAAGTCTGTCCTTGCAAGATCCACGCAACGAGCTGACTGGTCTGCAACTGATTCGTCGCGCCAAGACGCTGGCTTCCGCGTCCATGTCTCGATCATGGGGTTTGTGGACACTGGGTGGGTCCCTGCGCTACACGGGTTCACGCCCTGACATGGCCGATCGGCCTGAATTGCCGAGCAATGTGCTGGTGGATATGACGGCCCGGTATGCCATCGGTCGTGATTGGACTGTTTTTGGCCGCATAGAAAACCTCACCGACGTCCGATACCAGACAGCGTTTGGCTACAACCAGCTGCCACGCACCATTGCGGTGGGTTTAAGCTGGAACATGAAGCTTGCAAACCCCTGAGTCATCCATGCACCCTTTGTTGCCCCAACGCATCGTCTGCCTCACCGAAGAGGCCACCGAATGGCTGTACCTGCTGGGGCAAGAGCATCGCATCGTGGGCATCTCGGGTTACACCGTTCGACCTCGGCGTGCCCGTGAAGAAAAGCCCAAGGTCAGTGCTTTCCTGAGCGCCAAGATCGACAAAATCCTGGCGCTCAAGCCCGATGGTGTTTTTGGTTTTTCGGACTTGCAAGCCGACATTGCATCCTTGCTGATCAAGGCGGGCGTGCAGGTGACCATCTTCAATCAGCGCAGTGTGGACGAGATCTTTTCCATGCTTTACCAGGTCGCCGCCATGGTGGGACAGGCCGATCAGGGTCTGGTGCGTTTGCAGGCCATGCGGGCCGAATTGGACGCGATGGCCCACAGCGCTGCCGGTTTCAAGCGCCGCCCCAAGGTGTTTTTTGAAGAGTGGGACGAGCCGCACATCAGCGGCATCCGCTGGGTGTCTGAGCTGATGGGCATTGCCGGAGGCGATGACGTTTTCCCGGAGCTGGCGGTTCAATCCTTGGGCAAGGACCGGATCATCGCCAACGGCCAGACCATCATCGACCGTGCACCCGACATCATCATCGGCTCCTGGTGCGGCAAGAAGTTCCGACCCGAAAAGGTCGCGGCCCGGCCTGGATGGCAGGATGTGCCGGCTGTTCGCACCGGACAGATTTTCGAAATCAAATCGGCGGACATCCTGCAGCCCGGGCCTGCTGCCCTGACCGATGGTGTGGCCCAACTCCACCGCATCTTCAGCCAGTGGGAAGCGCAGCATGGCTGACCGTCGATGCAGCATGGGTCGAACCTTGGCCCTGGTGGGTCTTCTTGTGCTGGTCTGCCATCGGCCCGTTCTGGCCGTGACCGTTCAGGATGAGCGTCAGCAGCCGGTGCACATCCCCCATGCACCCCAGCGCATCGTCAGCTTGTTGCCGTCTCTCACCGAAACCGTTTGTGCCTTGAAACAATGCGACAAACTGGTGGGCTTGGACCGCTACTCCAACTGGCCCGAATCGCTCAAGTCCTTGCCGCGTGTGGGCGGCGGATTGGACCCCCACATCGAAAGCATCGTCGCATTGCGGCCTGACCTGGTGCTCGCGGCTGGCTCCACCCGAGGCGCCGACCGCCTGCAGGCGCTGGGCCTGAATGTGCTGCGCCTAGAGCCCCGCAACCATGCCGATGCGCAACGGGCCTTGCGCACCGTGGCACAGGCCCTGCATGTGAGCGAAGCCGACAGTGAACGGGTGTGGCAGAACATCCAGGCGGGCGTGCAAGCGGCGGCGCAATCGCTCAGCCCTGCCGCCAGGCAGCAACGGGTTTATTTCGAAGTCAGTCCTGCGCCCCATGGCGCCAGCGCGTCCTCCTTCATGGGCGAAACCCTCGCGCGGATGGGCGTGGCGAACATCCTGCCCGCCTCCATGGGGCCATTTCCACAGGTCAACCCCGAGTGGGTGGTGCAGGCCCGCCCGGACGTGATCATGGCCGGTGACAGCAGCCGTGCCAGCCTGCTCAAGCGCCCGGGCTGGGACCGCTTGAAGGGCATGCAAGGCCAGCGCCTGTGTGTCTTCAGGCCGGATGAATCGGACATGCTGGTGCGTGCGGGACCGCGCATGGCCGAAGGGGCGAGGTTGATGGCCGATTGCCTGAACCGTTCAGTGGCCGAGACTCACCGCCCCCAGGGCAGCGTCCAACCAGGGGCAAGCCGTTGAGCAGCCCGTCGCAGGCCGCACCTCGGACAGCGCTGATGCTGCTGGCTCTGGGCATGGCCGCGGTCTGGCTGGGCACGGCCGCAGGCAGCCAGGGCTTGCAATTTGGGGGCTCGACGGGGGTCGATGCGGTGACGCAGCAGATCCTGTGGGACATCCGTTTGCCTCGCAGTCTGGGGGCTTGGCTGGGCGGTGCTTTGCTGGGTTTGGCCGGCGCCGTGGCGCAAGGTTTGTTTCGCAACCCGCTGGCCGATCCGTATTTGTTGGGCAGCGCCTCGGGCGCATCGCTGGGTGTGGGTCTCTGTCTGAGTTGGTGGGGCGCCAGCACCTGGGCCATGGGCAGCTGGCTGGGGCTGGGTCTGACAGGGGCCGCCTTTGTCGGCGCGGTGTTGGCCGTGTTGCTCACGCTGCTTCTGGCTCGTGGCGTGGAACAAACGCTGCGCCTGTTGCTGGCGGGGGTGGTGGTGGGCGTTGTGCTGGGCGCGGTGACTTCCCTGGTGTCCTTGTTGCAGCCCCAGGTCTTGCAAGCCATGCAGGGTTTCATGCTGGGTTCGACCGCCTTTGTCAGCTGGAGCGCCTGTTTGACCCTTGCGCTCGTGTTGGCCGTGTGCAACGTACCGGCCCTGGCTTTTGCCCGTGTGCTGGATGCGCTCACTCTGGGTGAATCGACGGCCCAGAGTCTGGGCGTGCCCTTGTCCTGGGCCCGCATGGTGCTGGTGGTCGTGATCGCTTTGGCCACTGGCGCAGCGGTGGCGCACATCGGCTTGGTGGCCTTTGTGGGGCTGGCAGCGCCGCATCTGGTGCGGACACTGGTGCGTTGCACCCACGCCTGGCGTGTGATCCTGTCGGCCCTCATGGGCGGGGCCTTGCTGGTGCTGGCCGATGTGATGGCCCGCGTGCTGTTTGCGCCGCAGGAATTGCCCGTCGGCGTACTCACCGCGGTGCTGGGCGGCGGCTATTTGCTGTGGCGCATGTACCGCGATGCCGACAGCCGATCCGGTGACGGAGGGCGTGCATGAGTGCCGCCCTGCAAACCCGGCAATTGAGCGTCACCCTGGGTGGACGCTGCGTCCTGAACCACATCGATTTGCAAATCCCAACAGGTCGATGGACCTGCGTGGTTGGCCCCAACGGGGCGGGCAAATCGAGCTTGCTCAAAGCCCTGGCAGGCTTGCTGCCCCACCAGGGGCAAGTGCTGTGGCAAGGTCAGCCGCTGCAGAATTGGCCCCGTGCCCAGCGGGCTTTGCATTTGTCCTGGCTGGGACAGGGCGAAACCAGCACACTGGATCTGCTGGTCAAGGATGTGGTGATGTTAGGCCGCCTGCCGCACCAAAGCTGGTGGGGTGCACCCACCGCGCAGGACGCGCAGATGGTGCAGGCCGCGCTCAAGGCCACGCAGGCCTGGGACTGGCGCGAGCGCACGCTGGGTGAGCTGTCGGGCGGAGAACGCCAGCGCGTGTTGCTGGCCCGTGCCATGGCGGGCAATGCCCCCATCATGCTGATGGACGAACCGCTGACCAACCTGGACCCACCACACCAGGTGGACTGGCTCGAGCAGGTCCGGTGCCTGTTGGTGCAAGGCACCACGGTGGTGAGTGTGCTGCATGAGGTCGGCATGGCCCTGCATGCCGATGAGATCGTCGTCATGCGCGAGGGGAGGGTGGTGCACCACGGCGCTGGCCGTGAGCCGGCGACGCACGCCGCCATCGAAGCCGTGTTCGGTCAGCGCATCCGCATCCACGCGCTGGCAGGGCAATGGGTGGTGCTGCCGAGTGTGACCTGAAGGCGGCTGTGGGGCGGGTCTTGGCTAAAATCCGGGCCATGGAACTCCAAATCGTTGTCTACTCCAAGTCCGCATGCCCGCAATGCGAATCCGCCAAGATGGTGCTCAAAAGCAAATCATTGGCGTTTGAAGAAATCAGGATCGACGGCGAAGCCGAGCGCATGGCTTTTTACGAAAAATGCGGTCCTGCGGTGCGTCAAATGCCCCAGATCTTCATCAATGACCAGCGCGTCGGTGGATTGGCGGGTTTGCAAGCCGCTCTGGTGCAACTGGGACGCTGAAACAGCTTCAATGCAGCTGAGGGTGTCCTGCCCGGTGGGAACAGGCATCCCTGACCACGCAGTCACAGGACTTTGGGCTTGAAGTCACAAAAAGCCGCCACCGCGCAGTGAGCACACAGCGGTTTGCGCGCCTGGCACACATAGCGCCCGTGCAGGATCAACCAGTGGTGCGCGTCCACCAGATACCTGGCTGGGATGCGTTTGACCAGCTTTTGCTCCACCTCCAGCGGCGTTTTGCCCGGGGCCAGCCCCGTGCGGTTGCCCAGACGAAAAATGTGCGTGTCCACCGCCATGGTCGGCTCGCCAAAAGCCACATTGAGCACCACATTGGCGGTTTTGCGGCCCACGCCGGGCAGGGCTTCCAGGGCCTCGCGGGTGCGCGGCACCTGGCCCCCGTGTTGCTCGACCAGAATCTGGCACGTTTGCATCAGGTGTTTGGCCTTGCTGCGGTACAAGCCGATCGTTTTGATGTGGCTCTCCAGCCCGGCCAGGCCCAGGTCCAGGATTTTTTGCGGCGTGCCCGCCACCGGGAACAGTTTGCGCGTGGCCTTGTTCACGCCCACATCGGTGGCCTGGGCCGACAGCAGCACGGCGGCCAGCAGCTCAAAAACGCTGGTGTATTCGAGCTCCGTCACGGGCATCGGGTTGGCGGCTTGCAGCGTGGCAAAAAAAGATTCGATCTGTGCGGGCTTCATGGTGTCCGGAAGTTGGCAAAATGAGGGCCAATCCAACCCGGAAGATACACCACCATGCCTTTGCAATTTGCCGATCGCCTGAACAACGTTGAAACCTCTGCCATCCGCGAGCTGTTCAAGCTCCTGGGCAAGCCCGGCATCATCAGTTTTGCGGGCGGCTTTCCCGACAGCGCCATGTTCGACGTGGACGGCATCCGCGAAGCCAGCCACGCTGCGCTGGCGAAGGACCCTGGCGCCGCCCTGCAGTACGGCGCGACCGAAGGTTTTGGCCCCCTGCGCGAACAACTGGCCCACTTCATGGCGCAAAAAGGCACCCAAGGTGTGGCGGCAGAGCAGCTCATCGTGACCACCGGCAGCCAGCAGGCCTTGGACTTGATCGGCAAGACCATGATCAGCCCCGGCGACAAAGTGATTGTGGAAGGCCCCACATTTTTGGCCACCATCCAGTGCTTTCGCCTGTATGGGGCTGAACTCATCAGCGCCCCGGTGGACGGCCATGGGGTCAAGACCGACGAGCTGGAAAAGCTGATCGCCGAGCACCAACCCAAGTTCGTATACCTGATCCCGACCTTTGGCAACCCGAGCGGCGCCTTGCTCAGTGCCGAGCGCCGCCAGCAGGTGCTGCAGATGGCCGTCAAGCACCAGACCCTGATCGTCGAAGACGACCCCTATGGCGATCTGTACTTTGGCGAGGCGCCGCCGCCCAGCTTGCTGGCCCTGAGTGCCTCTGTGCCCGGCAGCCGCGAGCTGCTGGTGCATTGCGGCTCGCTGTCCAAAGTGCTGTCACCGGGCCTGCGCGTGGGCTGGATGGTCGCGCCGGCCGATTTGCTGGCGCGCGCCACCATGTGCAAGCAGTTCAGCGATGCCCACACCAGCACCTTTGCCCAGGCCACGGCAGCCCAGTACCTGCTGGCCGGTCGCATGCCGGCCACTTTGGACAAGGTGCGCGCGGTCTATGCCCAGCGCGCCCAAACCATGGGCGATGCGCTGCGCCGCGAATTGGGCGATGCGGTCGAGTTCGTTCAGCCCCAGGGCGGCCTGTTTGTGTGGGCACGCCTCACAGGCGCTGGCGGCCAAGTGGCGGACGGCAATGTGTATGCCAAACGCGCCATCGAGCAAGGCGTGGCTTTTGTGCCGGGCACACCGTTCTTTTGCGCCCAACCGGACCACGCCACCTTCCGCCTGAGCTTTGCCACCGTGGGCGAAGACAAGATCCTCGAAGGCGTCTCGCGCCTGGCCAAGGCGCTGTGATCCTTGTCTTGTAGGAGCCCACCCCGTGGGCGATTGCTTGGTATGCTGTCACGCAATCGCCCACAGGGGTGGGCTCCTAAAAAAATCAACACGGGCGATCAGCCCACGCGCCCCTCAAACCGTCGCCCAAAGGCTTGGGCTCATACAAACTCAAACCCACATGTCCACCGAACTGTGCATCGACGTCAACGGCACCGAGGTCTGGCTGCAAGGCGAGGGCAACGATGTCATCCTCATGCTGCACGGCTGGCCCGACACCCGCGCCCTGTGGGACGGCACCGTGGCCGCCCTGCAAAACCGCGCCACCTGCGCCCGCCTGACCCTGCCGGGCTTTGAATCCGGCCCAGCGTCGACGAGTCTGGACGCCATGTGCCAGTTGCTGCGCCAGGTGGTGGACCGCATCAGTCCCGAGCGGCCTGTGACCCTGATGCTGCACGACTGGGGTTGCATCTTTGGCTATGAATTCGCCCTGCGCCACCCCGAGCGAGTTGCCCGCGTGGTGGCGGTGGACGTGGGCGACCACAACTCGGGGGCCTTGCTGCGTGAGTGGGGCCTGAAAGAGAAACTCTCGGTGATGGGATACCAAGTCTGGCTGGCCTTGGCCTGGACAATCGGCGGCAGTCTGGGGACCCGCATGACCCGCGCCATGGCGCGCTGGCTGCGTTGCCCCTCCGAGCCCGAACGCATCACCCACACGATGAACTACCCCTACGCCATGCAGTGGTTTGGCACGGCGGGCGGCTTCAAGGGCGCGTCACCCATTCAATTGCCCATGCCTCTGCTTTTTATCTATGGCGAGCGCAAGCCCTTCATGTTCCATTCCTCCCGCTGGCTGGAGCAAGTGGCCGCCACCCCCGGCAGCGCCGTGCACGGCCTGACCTGCGGGCATTGGGTCATGATTTCCAGGCCCGAGGCCTTCCACACACGGGTTCGCCAATGGTTGTGGGGCGAGGCCTGAAACAAAAGCCATGCAAGCCGAAGACCTGCTCAAGCTTGTCCACACGCCCATGCCCTTTGGCAAACACAAAGGCGTGCTGATCGCCGACTTGCCGGGCAACTACCTCAACTGGTTTGCGCGAGAGGGTTTCCCCAAGGGCGAAGTCGGTCGCCTGCTGCAGCTGATGCAGGAGATCGACCACAACGGCCTGAAAGACCTGCTGCGGCCTCTGCGCCGCTGATCCGGCCAGCGCTCAGGGCTGGACGACTTCAAGCAAGCGGTCCAGGCCACCTTCTTGAATGGCCACCATGGCCTGCTCGCGCACCTTGGGTTTGGCGTGGTAGGCCACCGACAGGCCGGCGGCGCCCATCATCGGCAGGTCATTGGCGCCATCGCCCACGGCGATGCATTCGTGTGGCTCAATGCCCAGCAGGCTGGCCGCCTCCAGCAGGGTGCGGCGTTTTTCGGCGCCGTCGCAAATGTCGCCCCAGGCTTGCATGAGCAGGCCACCCGTGAGTTCGCCGTTCACCACCTCCAGCCGGTTGGAACGGGCAAAGTCGATGTTCAGCCGCGCTTTGACCCGCTCGGCAAAGAAGGTGAAGCCGCCCGAGACCAGCAGCACCTTCATGCCCGCCTTGTGGCAGGCCGCAATCAGTTGGGACGCGCCGGGGTTGATCTTCAGGCGCTCGGTGTAGACGCGCTCCATGTCGGCCAGCGTCACGCCCTTGAGCAGGGCCAAGCGGCGGCGCAGGCTGTCCTTGAAGTCGGTGATCTCGCCGCGCATGGCCGCCTCGGTGATGGCGGCCACCTCCGCTTTGCGGCCCACGGCGTCGGCGATCTCGTCGATGCACTCGATGCTGATGAGCGTGGAGTCCATGTCAAAAGCGATCAACTTGAATTGGGACAGGGACAGCGGGGCAGTGAAGCCCTGGATGGCAAGGCCGGGGGCGAATTCGTTGGGGGTGGCGGTGGTCATGGGTCAGGATTATCGAAGATCGTGGCAAGGGCTCAGGCGGGGGCGGTTTCGCTTCGGGGCTGCCCCAGGCTGCGCAGCACATCGCGCACCATCTGCGCCCGCGCTTTGGGGTCGGGCAGTTCGCGCTCGATGCGGATTTTGTCGTTGCCCGCCAGCTTGATGTGTTTGTTCTTCTGGATCAGGCCAATGATGGCCATCGGGTCCACCGGCGGGTTGGGCTTGAAGGTGATCTGGATGACACCCGGCGCCGCATCGACCTTGATCACGCCATACGGCTGGGTCAGCACCCGCAGGCGGTGCACGTCCACCAGGGTTTGGGCCTGCGGGGGCAGCTTGCCAAAGCGGTCGACCAACTCTTCGAGCAGGGCGTCGATTTGGTCGTTGGTCTTGGCGGTGGCCAGTTTTTTGTAGAAAGACAGGCGCAGGTGCACATCGCCGCAATAGTCGTTGGGCAGCAGGGCGGGCGCGTGCAGGTTGATGTCGGTGGTGACCGACAGGGGGCTGAGCAGGTCGGGCTCCTTGCCCGCCTTCAGGCTGCGCACCGCTTCGGCCAGCATCTCGTTGTAGAGCTGAAAACCCACTTCGAGCATGTTGCCGCTCTGGTTTTCGCCCAGCACCTCGCCCGCGCCGCGGATCTCCAGGTCGTGCATGGCCAAATAAAAGCCGCTGCCCAGCTCTTCCATTTGCTGGATCGCGTCCAGCCGCTGGGCCGCCTGTTTGGTCAGGCCCTCGATCTCGGGCACCATCAAATAGGCATAGGCCTGATGGTGTGAGCGGCCCACGCGCCCACGCAGCTGGTGCAGCTGGGCCAGGCCGAACTTGTCGGCGCGAGAAATCACGATGGTGTTGGCGGTGGGCACGTCGATGCCGGTCTCGATGATGGTCGAGCACAGCAAGATGTTGTAGCGCTGGGCCACAAAGTCGCGCATCACGCGCTCCAGTTCGCGCTCGGGCATCTGGCCGTGGGCCACGGCGATGCGCGCTTCGGGCAAGATTTCTTCGAGCTTTTGCTTGCGGTTCTCGATGGTTTCGACCTCGTTGTGCAAAAAGTAGCACTGGCCGCCGCGTTTGAGTTCGCGCAGCACCGCCTCGCGGATCACGCCCGTGCCCTCGTTGCGCACAAAGGTCTTGATGGCCAAGCGGCGTTGCGGCGCGGTGGCGATGACGCTCAGGTCGCGCAGGCCCTCCAGCGCCATGCCCATGGTGCGGGGGATCGGGGTGGCGGTGAGGGTGAGCACATCGACCTCGGCGCGCAGCGCCTTCATGGCCTCTTTGTGGCGCACGCCAAAGCGGTGCTCTTCGTCGATGATGAGCAGGCCCAGGTTCTTGAAGTGGGTTTTCTCGCTCAGCAGCTTGTGGGTGCCAACCACGATGTCCACCGTGCCGTCGGCGATGCCCTTGATGGCGGCGTTGACTTCCTTGGTCGAGCGAAAGCGCGAGATCTCGGCCACCTTGACCGGCCACTTGGCAAAGCGGTCTTTCAGCGTCTGGTAATGCTGCTCGGCCAGCAGCGTGGTGGGCGCCAGCAGGGCGACTTGCCTGCCGCCGGTGACGGCCACAAAGGCGGCGCGCAAGGCCACCTCGGTTTTGCCAAAGCCCACATCGCCGCAGACCAGCCGGTCCATCGGGCGCGGGCTGATCATGTCCTGGATGACGCAATGGATGGCCGCCTTCTGGTCGGCGGTTTCTTCAAAGCCGAAGTCGTTGGCAAAGGTTTCGTAGTCCTGTGGGCTGTAGCGGAAGGCGTGGCCCTCGCGGGCGGCGCGGCGGGCGTAGATGTTGAGCAGCTCGGCGGCGGCGTCGCGCACCTGCTCGGCCGCCTTGCGTTTGGCTTTCTCCCATTGGCCCGAGCCGAGCTTGTGCAGCGGCGCTTCGTCGGCGCTCACGCCGGTGTAGCGGCCAATCAGCTGCAACTGGCTCACCGGCACATACAGCGTGGCCTGGTCGGCGTATTCCAGGTGCAAAAACTCTTGCAGCGCGGCCGTGCCGTCTTCGTTTTTCTGGCCCATGTCCATGTTGACCAGGCCCCGGTAGCGGCCAATGCCGTGCGAACTGTGCACGACTGGGTCGCCCACATTGAGCTCGCTGAGGTCCTTGATGAGCGCTTCGACGTCGCTGACCTGCTCCTGCTTTTTGCGGCGGCGCGTGGTGGGGCCTGCGGCAAACAGCTCGGTTTCGGTGACCAGGTCGATGCCAGGCTCAAACCAGTGAAAACCACGGGTCAACGCCGCGGTGGCCATGCCGACTTTTTCTTCGCTGGCCAGAAATTCGGCCAAGCTGTCAAACACCGGGGGCGTGAGGCCGCTGGAGCGCACAAAGTCCAGCAGGCTTTCGCGGCGGCCATCGCTTTCGGCCAGGATCAGCACCCGGCTGGCACTGCTGCGCAGGTGGGCCTGCAAGCGCGACAGCGGGTCGTCGGTCCCGCGCACCACCGTGAGCTCGGGCAGGGGCTGGGCCAGGGTGTTGTCGGCCACGTCGTTGTTGCCAGCGCGCAGGGCCAGTTGGGCGTGTTGTTTGCTCAGGGCATAAAACTGCTCGGCCCTCAAAAACAGGGCGTCGGGCGGCAGCACGGGCCGTTCGGGGTCGCCTTGCACCAGGCGGTAGCGGTCTTGGGTGTCTTGCCAAAAGCGCTGGAAGGCCGGCTCCAGATCGCCGTGCAGCACCAGCGTGGCCGCATCGGCCTGGCCGGCGCCCAGGTAGTCGAACACGGTGGCGGTTTCTTCAAAGAAGAGTGGCAGGTAGTACTCGATGCCCGCCGTGGCCACGCCGTTGCCCATGTCTTTGTAGATGCGGCTCTTGGTCGGGTCGCCTTCGAGCAGTTCGCGCCAGCGGCTGCGAAAGCGGCTGCGGGCGGCCTCGTCCATCGGAAACTCGCGCCCGGGCAGCAGCCGCACCTCGGGCACGGGGTAGAGGCTGCGCTGGCTGTCGGGGTCGAAGGTGCGGATCGAGTCGATCTCGTCGTCGAACAGGTCGACCCGGAAAGGCACCAAGGAGCCCATGGGAAAGAGGTCGATCAGGCCGCCGCGCACCGCGTATTCGCCGGGGCTGACGACTTGGCTGACGTGCGAATAGCCCGCCAGCGTCAGCTGCGACTTGAGCTGGGCTTCGTCGAGCTTTTGCTTGACCTTGAACTCGAAGGTGTAGCCGGCCAAAAAGGACGGCGGGGCCAGCCGGTACAGCGCCGTGGTGGCGGGCACCAGCACCACGTCAGCGCTGTGTGCGTGTTGCCGCTGCTTGATGCGCCAGAGCGTGGCCAGCCGCTCACTGATCAGGTCCTGGTGCGGCGAGAAGGTGTCGTAGGGCAGGGTCTCCCAGTCGGGGAACAGCACGCAGCGCAAATCGGGTGCAAAAAACACCAGCTCGTCCATCAGCCGCTGGGCGTCGCCCGCGTCGGCGGTGACGATGGCGGTGAGTTTGCCGGCTTTCTTTTCGCGCTCGGCCAGTTGGGCCAGCAACACAGCGTCAGCGGAGCCCACGGGGCGGGGCAGGTTGAAGCGTTGGCCGGAAATCAGGCTGGGCAGTTGCATGGTGTTGGCGATGAAAAAAGCAAAAAACCCCCCGCCCAACAGGAGGGGGGTGATGCGAGAACAAGCTCTCCCATTGTAGAAGGGGGCCAAAGACCCCGAGAAGTCCAATGGGGCTGTTCCAAATCCAGATGCCCAAGCGGCTCGGCGCATCGGCAGGCAGGGGACAACCTACAATCCCTGTCCATGCCTTCGACCCCTGCAAATCCGCTTTTTCATGTCCTGGTGCCCTGTGCGGGCCAGGGCAGCCGTGCAGGTACCCCACAGCCCAAGCAATACCAGAACATGGCGGGGCAACCCATGGTCATGCACACCTTGCAGGCGCTGGCCCGGGTGCCCCAGTTGTCCAGCGGTTGGGTGATCCTGTCCGCAGGTGACGATTTTGAATGGCCCCAAGCCACATGGCCTGTGCATTTCAGACGCCATGCCTGTGGCGGTGCCAACCGCGCCGAGAGCGTGTTCAATGGCCTGAGTGCCATGCTGTCGGCGGGCGTGTCCGCACTGGATTGGGTGCTGGTGCACGATGCCGCGCGTTGCCTCATCACGCCCGATGCGGTGTCCACACTGATCGAGTCCTGCCGGGATGACGCGGTAGGCGGCTTGCTGGCCTTGCCGCTGCCGGACACCTTGAAGTCGCAATCGATCGACCACGGTGCTGCCCGAGTGGCCAGCACCGTGACACGCGAAGACAAATGGTTGGCGCAAACGCCACAGATGTTCCGCCTGGGGGCTTTGCATGCGGCCTTGTCTGCCGCCGCGGGCGCAGGGTTTGCGGGCATCACCGACGAGTCGAGTGCCATGGAACGCCAGGGTCTTTCGCCCCGCCTGGTGCCCAGCTCGGCGCTCAATATGAAGGTCACGTATCCGGCGGACTTTGCGTTTGCCGAGTCCGTTTTGAAAGGCAGAACATGAACCTGCGCATTGGTGAAGGCTGGGACTTACACGCCCTGGTGCCGGGCCGCAAGCTGATTTTGGGTGGCGTGGAGATCCCCCACACCACAGGTTTGCTGGGACACTCTGACGCCGATGTGCTGCTGCATGCCATCACCGATGCGGTGTTGGGCGCGGCCGGTCTGGGCGACATTGGCCGGCATTTTCCGGACACCGATGCACAGTTCCAAGGGGCCGACTCATCGGTGCTGTTGCACCAAGCCATGCATCGGGTGCGGGCCCAGGGTTGGGAGTTGGTGAATGTGGACAGCACCATCGTGGCCCAAGCCCCCAAATTGGCTGCGCACATGCCCGCCATCCAAGCCGGCGTGGCCAAGGCCTTGGGCGTGTCCGTTGACAGGGTGAATGTGAAGGCCAAGACCGCTGAAAAGCTGGGCCCCGTGGGTATGGGTCAGAGCATCGAGGCGCGGGCCGTGGCCCTGTTGGTGTTCAGTTCGCCCGGGGCGGCCTGAATTTCATCACCGCCACCAAACCACCCGTGCTGCTGTTGGCCAAGGAAAACAGGCCGCCCATGCGCTGAACCGAGCGCGCCACAATGGCCAGGCCAAGGCCGGCGCCCGTGGCCGCTGTGCGGGCCTCATCACCCCTGAAAAAAGGTTGCGTCAGGTTGTGCAGGGCTTCTTCAGACACCCCGGGGCCATGGTCGCGCACCTGCAGCACGATCCAGCCCGGCTCCACACCGGCCACGATGTCGACCCGGGTGATGCCATCGCCGGGGCTTTGCCCATAACGCTGAGCGTTTTCCAGAAGATTGGACACCACGCGTGACAACTCCACAGGTTCAGCCCAGACGTGCAGGTCTTGCGCCAGGTTGACCATGATTTCGATGCGCGGGTCATGGCGCCAGGGAGCCATGCAACGGTGGACCACGTCGGACAGCAAGACCGGGCGCAACTCGGTGGCTTCGGGCCGGGCGTAATCCAGGAATTTGCCGAGGATGGTGTCCATCTGGGCGATGTCGGCGGCCATCAGTGCGCGGGTTTCGGGATGGGCCACACTCAGCTCGGTCTCCAGCCGCAGGCGGGCCAGCGGTGTTCGCAAATCGTGCGAGATGCCCGCCAGCATCAGGGCACGTTCGGTTTCGATTTTGGCCAGGCGTTTGGACATGCGGTTGAAGCCGATGTTGACCTCGCGAATTTCACTGGTGGCAGCGCCTTCATCCAGCGTCGCTTGGCTGAAATGCCCCTCGCGAACTTGGGCGGCTGCCAAGGACAGGCGTTGGAGCGGGCGGTTGATCAGGCCCGTCACCATGGCAGCCCCGGCCAGGGACAGGGCCAGCGTGACCCCCAGCCAGATCAACCAGGCCGAGCCCCCCAGAGGGCGCAGTCGCTCAGGGTCCATTTGCAACCAGTAGCTGTCGCGCTCGATCTTGAAGCCCACCCAAAGCCCGGGCGCGTCATTGACCTGTGAGGCGATCACGGTATCCGGACCCAGCCGCTGGATCATCTCCTGAACCAGCCGTTTTTCCATGACCGAGTCACCAAACACCACCACACGGTCGCCAGGTTCACGGGTCAGGATGTTGACGTCTTCCTCGTCGGCCAGCGACTTGAGCAAAGAGACCCGCGCAATGGCATCGGAGTGGATCAAGGCCGTCCTGGTCAAGTTGACGACGGTGGCAATCTGGTGGGCATTGCGCAAAATGCGCGGTTCGTATTCCTGGGTGCGAAACATTTGCAGCCAGGCCAGGCTGCTGAAAAGAATCAGCATCACCAGCATCAGGAAAGTTCGCCAGAACAGGCTGATCTGCAGCCTGCGCGAAGGCGCTTCGGCCAGGCCAGGTTCTTGCCGCGCGATGTCAGAGGGGTTCACGGCTGCCCATCAGGCACAAAAACATATCCGACGCCCCAGACCGTCTGGATGATTTTGGGGGCAGCGGGGTCTGCCTCGATCATTTTTCGCAATCTGGAGATTTGCACGTCCAGACTCCGGTCGAAAGGCTCGAATTCACGGCCACGGGCCAAGAGCGCCAGTTTGTCCCTGGTCAGCGGCTGTTTGGGGTGGCGCGCCAACGCTTTGAGCATGGCAAATTCGCCGCTGGTCAAGGGCATGTCCTGTTTGTCTCGGGTCAGTGAACGGGTGCCAAGATCGAGGGAAAAGGGGCCAAAAACGATGACTTCGTTGTCGGCCAATGAGGGCCCACCGGGCACCGGGTCCTGAGGGCGGCGGCGCAAGACGGCATGGATGCGGGCCAACAGCTCACGCGGGTTGAAGGGTTTGCCCAGGTAGTCATCGGCACCCACCTCCAGCCCGGCGATGCGGTCCACATCCTCGACCTTGGCGGTCAGCATGATCACCGGCGTCGTGTCCCCTGTGCTGCGCATCCGTCTGCAAATGCTCAAGCCGTCTTCACCGGGCAGCATCCAATCGAGGACCACCAGATCGATGGTTTCACGCTGCAGGATGCGACCCAGCGCCCGACCGTCTTCGGCCAGCAACACGTCAAAACCCTCCGGGGACAAATAACGGCGCAGCAGATCACGGATCCGTGCGTCATCGTCCACGATGACGATTTTGTCCAGGCGTTTGCTGCTGCTCATGGCCTTACTGGGCAGTCCAGCCCCCGTCCATGTTCCAGGCCACACCACGCACGTTGTTGCCGGCAGCTGAGCAAAAGAAAACCGCCAGTTCGCCCAACTCCTCGGGCGTGGTGAACTGCATGGAGGGCTCTTTTTCCTGTAACAGGACTTTTTTGGCCTCTTCGTTGGACAAACCCATGGCCGCAGCCTTGGCATCCACCTGCTTTTGCACCAAGGGTGTCAACACCCAACCGGGGCAAATGGCATTGCAGGTCACGCCCGTGGTGGCGTTTTCGAGCGCCGTGACCTTCGTCAGGCCCACGATGCCGTGTTTGGCTGCCACGTACGCCGATTTTTCGGCCGAGCCGACCAGACCGTGGATGGAGGCCACGTTGATGATGCGGCCCCAGTTGGCCGCCTTCATGGCGGGCAAGGCCAGACGGGTGGCATGGAAGGCGCTGGAGAGGTTGATCGCGATGATGGCATCCCAGCGTTCGACCGGAAAATCCTCGATCTTGGCCACATGCTGGATGCCGGCATTGTTCACCAGGATGTCGACGCGGCCAAACGTGTCAGCCGCGAATTTCATCATGGCTTCGATGTCACTGGCTTGGCTCATGTCGGCCCCGTGGTAGGCGACCTTGACGCCCAGTGCAGCGATCTCGGCCTTGGGGCCTTCGGCATCGCCGAAACCATTCAGGACGATGTTGGCGCCATGCCTGGCCAATGCCTTGGCCAAGCCCAGACCGATACCGCTGGTGGAACCTGTGACCAGGGCTGTTTTACCTTGCAACATGATTTGCACTCCGAAAGATGATTTACGATGGTCGAAAATTCCATTATGGCGCTGCCCGATCCAAGGATGCGCAGCAGCGCCCCCGATTGTTTCTGATTGCCATGACCTCCCCCGACCTTTTCTCCAGCACGCAACCCCAACTTGACTGGGTGACCTGCCCGCATCCAGAGGGAGAGCACCGCATGGCTTGTTGGCGCTGGGGAAAGCCCGATGCCCGCCACGTGGTGGTGTGCGTGCATGGCCTCACCCGTCAGGGTCGCGATTTTGACCGCCTGGCCCAAGCCTTGGTGGCACAAAGCGAGGCGTCCCTGCAAATCATTTGTCCCGATGTCGCCGGTCGCGGTCGCAGCGAGTGGCTCAAGCATGCATCGCTTTACCAATTGCCCCAGTATGCGGGCGACATGCTGGCCATGCTGGCCCAGGTTCAGACACAACTCGGTCCAGAGCGACCTATTGAGCAACTGGACTGGGTGGGCACCAGCATGGGAGGGCTGATCGGCATGGTGCTGGCTGGACAAGCCGGCTTGCCCTTGCCTGCGCCGATCCGCCGCTTGGTGCTCAACGATGTGGGCCCGTCCATCACCTGGCAGTCGGTCCAACGCATGCAGGCTTTTGTAGGCCAGTACGGGCAATACCAGGACCTGGACGAAGCGGCTGCGGCTTTGCGGAACGTGTCGCAAGGCTTTGGTCCGGTTTCCGCCGATGTGTGGCGCGAAATGAGTGCGCACATGACTCGCCCAGGCAGCGAAGGCCGTCTGACCTTGCATTACGACCCGGCCATCGGGGTGCCTGTGCGCGCCCTGACGCAAGAGGCTGCAGCCATTGCAGAAGTCACGCTGTGGGGCTTGTACGACCAGATTCGGGCACGCACACTCCTCATCCGGGGCCAAGACTCCGACCTGTTGACGTCGGATACCGCCCTCGCCATGACACAACGTGGCCCACGCGCCTGTCTGGACATCTGGCCCGGTTGCGGCCATGCACCGACCTTGACCGAAGACCATCAGATCTCGGTGGTGGCCAAGTTTTTGCTGGGTGATTGAGAACATGGTCAGCCCCAGCTCCAGCCATCCTGCCAGCCCCATGGCAGCGACGTCCCGCATGCACACAGGGCATTTACCGCCTGTCATGCTCGCCACGGCTGACGAACAGGGCAGTTCAGCGCCCAGCGAAACCCTGGCCAAAGCCCGGGCTTTTGCCGAGCCCCTGATTGCAGGAGAAACCCTGGACACAGGGGAAAACATCCTTCAGCACGCCGATGCCGTCGCTGCAATCTTGGAAGACATCGGCGGCTCATTGGCGATGCAAGCCGCCACCTACCTGGTCTACGCTTGCCCCCACCTGAACAAGCCCGAAGACGTGATGGCCAAGGCCTTTGGCGCGCCCCTGTCGCAACTGGCCCTGCAAACCAATCAGTTGGTGCATGTGCAGCGCCTGTCCAGGATGGCCGAATCGAACACCTCAGGGCCGGACCACACGCCATTGAGCCAACGCTTGCAGACGGAAAATGTGCGCAAGATGCTGCTGGCCTTCAGCCGGGATCTTCGGGTGGTCATGCTCCGCCTGGCCTCACGCTTGCAAACGCTGCGTCATTTTGCTGCCACCAAATTGCCGGTTCCGCCGGCCTTGGCCAGCGAGTCTCTCCAGATCTTTGCGCCACTGGCCAACCGACTCGGGATCTGGCAGATCAAATGGGAAATGGAAGACTTGGCTTTCCGCTTCCTGGAACCCGTCACCTACAAGGACATCGCCCGCTTACTGGATGAAAAGCGCACCGAACGCGAACGCCACATGCACTCGCTGCGCGAGCACCTGCGACTCGCCTTAGCCAGCCAGGGCATAGAAGCCACGGTTGAAGGAAGACCCAAACACATCTACAGCATCGTGCGAAAAATGCGGGGCAAGGCCTTGCCCTTTGACAAGGTGCTGGATGTGCGGGCATTGCGCGTGGTGGTGCCCAGCGTGGCCGATTGCTATCAGGTCCTGAGTTGGGTCCACGAGCATTTTGTCCCCATGGCGGAAGAGTTTGACGACTACATCGCCAAGCCCAAGGCCAATGGCTACCAATCGCTGCACACCGTGGTGCGCGATCGCGATGGCGGCCCGATCGAGGTGCAGATCCGCACTCGGGCCATGCACGAACATGCCGAGCACGGTGTCGCGGCGCACTGGGCTTACAAAGAAGCAGGGGCGAAAGGTTATTCGGGGGTATCGGCCAACAGCGAATACGACACCAAAATCGCGGTGCTGCGCCAGTTGTTGGCCTGGGAACGCGACCTGTCTGGTGCCGCCCAAGCCGGAGCGCAAGGCGATGGACTTTTTGAAGACCGCATTTATGTGTTGACGCCTGACGTGGCCGTGGTCGAGTTGCCCCAAGGTGCCACGCCCATCGACTTTGCGTACACCGTGCACACCAACCTGGGGCACCGTTGCCGCGGCGCCAAGGTGGACGGCGCCATGGTGCCCCTGAACACCCAGTTGGCCAATGGTCAAACGGTGGAAATCACAGCCATCAAGGAAGGCGGCCCATCGCGCGACTGGCTCAACCCGGAGCTGGGTTTTCTTGCAAGCCCCCGCGCCCGGGCCAAGGTCAGGGCCTGGTTCAATGCACAGGTCAGTGCCGAAACGATCGCCCGGGGGCGTGAATCCGTCGAAAAATTCTTGCAGCGTCTGGGGCGTACCGCGATCCGCCTGGACGATCTGGCCAACCAGCTGGGCTTCAAGTCGGCCGATGGCCTGTTCGAAGTGGTGGGCAAAGACGAGTTCTCCTTGCGCAACATCGAGGTCTTGCTCAACCCCCCCGAGCAAACGCCGGAGCCCGACGACTACTATCAGAAGAAGTTCAAGGGCGCTGTGGCCAGCAAATCACCGTCGGGTATTTTGGTGGTGGGCGTCGACTCCTTGCTGACGCAGCTCTCCCGCTGCTGCAAACCTGCACCGCCCGACGCCATCAGCGGATTTGTCACGCGCGGCAAGGGCGTGAGCATCCACCGCCAGGACTGCAGCAATTTCCGTCAGCTCGCTGCGCGGCATGGGGAACGTGTGATCGAGGTGCGCTGGGGTGAGCACCATGGCGCCCATGCCTCGGTCTATCCGGTCGATGTGTCGGTGGAGGCTTTTGACCGGCAAGGCCTGTTGCGTGACATTTCCGAGGTGTTTGCGAAGGAGAAGATGAATGTGATCGGCGTGCAAACCCAATCTGTCAAAGGTACAGCCTGGATGACCTTCACAGTCGAGATTGCCGACGCAGTCGGGCTGAACAAGGTCCTGGTCAGCGTGCGCGGTGTCAAAGGGGTGAGGGCGGCAAAGCGGCGATGATGGCACCGCCGCGCCGGCCAACAAGCCGCAAAGAAGGCACTTGGAATGCTGTTATACTCACCGCTTTAGCAGGCGCGTAGCTCAGTTGGTTAGAGCACCACCTTGACATGGTGGGGGTCGCTAGTTCGAATCTAGTCGCGCCTACCAGTACAAAACCCGATACAAAGCAATTTGTGTCGGGATTTTTTTTGCCTGTGAAATTTCTTAAGTCATGGATGGATATGAATGATTGAAATCTTTGGCGTTTTTTGGGTGCGCTTGAGATTCAAAAAATTCAATGAGAAAAAGACCATCAACGTGTGTTCCGTTAGCCCAGCGCTCGCCTTCGACACATATCCGCCTCTGCTGTTTTTTTGAAACGTAGATGAAGAAGGCATGGTCATGTTTGGCAAGCGAGGCGCTTATCCGTCCGAGACCCGATTTCGTCCTTGAGGATTCCCAGCAATCGGTGCCAAATTGAGGCAAAAGCAGAAGTCCACATCTGAGAAACCCAGACCGAGGCAGAAATGCGTTTGGAATTCACAGCTTGCCCCTCCAAAATCTGCAGCCATGTCTGCGCGGCCTGTCCCATGCCTCAAAGTGGCACACCTTCACCCTTGATATAGAAATTGTTGACCTGGTCCTGTCGTGGTCCTTGACCCTGTCATGAAAGCATCGGGGCTTGAGTTGCCCAGTCTTCCTTTCAAAAGCTGCAAACCTCCGAGCGGCTTGAGCGCAAGCGGGTGGCGTCCAAAGCAAAGCCTGTCCTGGCAAATGGGGACGAACAAGTAAGCACTGAAAACCGACGACCACCTCAGATTCGATGCGGCGAGAAATTCGGTATTTGATTATCTTAATAATAAATATTATTAAATCAATAACTCAAGATCTTGATTTCTCGAATGATGAATGAGTATATTTTTTTAATGGCTCAAAAAATAATATAAATTATAAACAAGATAATTGGATGAGAGAAATAATCAAATAATCTGAGATTTATAATCACAAGATGAGGCAATACGACCTCAAGGCCATCCACAGCCACTGATTTTCTTCAAGGTTCCGTTTGTATGAGCAACACCACAAGCTTGATGGAAGGCGCACCCGCTTCAGGTGTTCGTTTTTACTTTGACATAGCTCGCACTGGATATTTGCAACAAGTCAGCGTGATCTCTTGGTCGGTGGTGGGAAACGGTACAGCACCTGTCACGAGCGCAGATTTTTTAAATGGCATTTTTCCATCAGGAACGGTGACATTTCAGCCTGGGCAGACCGTTCAAACAATTTATTTTGACGTGGCCGGTGACAGCCTGCTCGAGCCAGACGAGACGTTCAGCGTGGTCCTCAGTGGCGCCAGTGCCGGCACATCGGTCACCACCCCCATCGCCTCGGGCACCATCGTCAACGACGATGCGCTGCTGTCGATTGTGATGGCCCAGTCGATCATCTGGGAGGGCAACACCGGCACCACGGCGTTGACCTTCACCGTCACGCGCAGCGGCTACCTCAACCAGCCCACCACAGTGGACTGGGCGGTCTCGGGCACTGGCAGCGATCCTGCCGATGCGGCAGACTTCAGCGGCTACAACGGCGCGCTTGCCTTCGGCAGTGTCAGCTTTGCGCCCGGCGAGTCTGCCAAGACCATCACCGTCAATGTCGCGGCTGACACCCACATCGAGGCCTTGCAAGAGACCTTCCGCGTCGCGCTGAGCAACGCCAGTGCGGGCGCGAGCATCGACACCTCCTATGCCAGTGCCATCGGCACCATCCGCAACGACGACGGCACCCCACAGTTGACGATCTCTGCGGCCACGCGCGTCCTGGTGGAGGGGTCTACGACCAGCACGATCAATCCGCCACTGACGGCCTATACCTTCAACGTCACGCGTTCGGTCAACCTCAGCGCTGCCAGCAGCGCAACCTGGGCGGTGACAGGCACGGGAAGCAATCCGACCAATGAAGCGGACTTCAGCGGCCCGCAATGGGACACGGTCAGCTTCGCCCAGCTCCAAAGCAGCAAGAACATCACGGTTTATGTGACTCAGGACAGGGTATACGAGCTCGACGAGACCTTTGCCCTGCAGCTGAGCAATCCCACCAATGCCGCCATCAGCGGCTCGGACACCGCCGTGGGCACGATCACCAACGACGACACCAACTGGCGAATTGCCCACACCAGCACTGCGGATGCGTCCAAGACCGAGGGTAACGCCGGCTTTTTGGCCTACTCCTACACGATCAGCCGGGTCGGCCCCGACCTGCGGGCCGCTTCTGTCAGTTGGGCCGTTGCGGGCAATGGCGCCAGTCGTGCCGATGCTTTTGACTTCACTGACAGCAGCATCTATGGCTTGTTGCCCAGGGGGGTCTTCAGCTTCGCGGCCGGCGAGACCTCCAAGACCTTGACGGTCAAGGTCAATGGCGACAGCTTCGTGGAGTCTGATGAGACATTTGCTGTCGCCATCACCACCAACACCCCAGACATTCAAGTCTTCCCGGGTGCAAGCTCGGTCAGCAGCACCATCGTCAGCGACGATGCGG
>Ga0255127_1000096_pt1 | contig 46230 bp, 51 predicted proteins | sample Law_Miss_RepB_8d_FD_188555 | JGI IMG/M metagenome (GOLD analysis project Ga0255127, IMG submission 188555) | Freshwater microbial communities from St. Lawrence River, New York, United States - Law_Miss_RepB_8d | ecosystem: Environmental > Aquatic > Freshwater > River | place: USA: New York...
GTCGATAAAGGCGGGGCTTGCGCCCCGCCTCCACCTCTGGCACTTTGTGCCTTTTCTCCCTGACAGTGCCGTGTGTGACGCACTGAGGCAGGAATCTACGAGAGTTAGAACCAAAGCATCCAGCCGACCTGTCAGATTTGACAGGCGCACAATATCGACCATGACGCTGACCGAACTGAAATACATCGTGGCAGTGGCCCGTGAGAAGCACTTCGGCAAGGCCGCGGAGGCATGCTTTGTGTCCCAGCCCACGCTGTCGGTGGCCATCAAGAAGCTCGAAGAAGAGCTGGAGCTCAAGATCTTCGAGCGCAACGCCAGCGAAATTTCGGTCACGCCACTCGGCGAGGAAATCGTCCGCCAGGCGCAAACGGTGCTGGAGCAGGCCGCGGCCATCAAGGAAATCGCCAAGCGCGGCAAAGACCCGCTGGCCGGCCCGTTGCGCCTGGGCGTCATCTACACCATCGGCCCCTATCTGCTGCCCGACCTGGTGCGCCGTGTCATCGACCGCACGCCCCAGATGCCGCTGATGCTGCAAGAGAACTTCACCGCCAAGCTGCTGGAGCAGCTTCGCCTGGGCGAGATCGACTGCGCCATCCTGGCCGAGCCATTTCCCGACACCAACCTGGCCATCGCCCCGCTGTATGACGAGCCCTTCCTGGCCGCCGTGCCGCACACCCATCCGCTGGCCAAGCAGGGCTTCATCACCGCCGAAGAGCTCAAGCGCGAAACCATGCTGCTGCTGGGCACCGGGCACTGCTTCCGCGACCATGTGCTGGAGGTCTGCCCTGAGTTCGCCCGCTTCTCCAATGACACCGAGGGCATCCGCAAGAGCTTCGAGGGCTCGTCGCTGGAGACCATCAAGCACATGGTGGCCGCCGGCATGGGCGTGACGCTGGTGCCGCGCCTGTCGGTGCCGTCCTCCGCGCTGGACGGCACGGCCAACCCGGCGCAAGACTTCGGCGACTCGGCCTACGTGCGCTACCTGCCCTTCAAGGGCGATGCCCCCACGCGCCGCGTGGTGCTGGCCTGGCGGCGCAGCTTCACGCGCTACGAGGCCATCGCCGAACTGCGCAACGCCATCTACGCCTGCGAACTGCCAGGCGTCAAACGCCTTTCATGAACACCGCCATGCCCGCCCCGGGCGCGCCCTCGCGCCTGTCGCTTTACCTTGACCTCATCCGCTGGAACCGCCCGGCCGGCTGGTTGCTGCTGCTGTGGCCTTCGCTGGCCGCGCTGTGGGTGGCCGCCGACGGCTTTCCGGGCTGGCACCTGCTGGCGGTGTTCACCCTGGGCACCATCCTCATGCGCAGCGCCGGCTGCTGTGTGAACGACGTGGCCGACCGCGAGTTCGATCGCCACGTCAAGCGCACCGCGCAGCGCCCCGTGACCAGCGGGCGCCTGAGCGCCACCGAGGCCCTGGGCGTGGGCGCCGCGCTGGCCTTCGTGGCCTTCTTGCTGGTGCTCACCACCAACCTGGAGACCATCGCCTGGTCGGTGGTCGGCCTGGGCCTGGCGCTGGTCTACCCCTTCGCCAAGCGCCTGGTGTCCATGCCGCAAGCGGTGCTGGGCGTGGCTTTCAGCTTCGGCATTCCCATGGCCTTTGCGGCGGTGCAGGGCGGCCCGGCCTGGGCGTTGTGGACGCACCCTCAGCGCGTGGCCGAGCCCGGTTTCCTGGCCGCGGTCTGGGCCAGCGTGCCCTGGCAGGCCTGGGCACTGATGCTGGGCAACCTGTTCTGGGTGCTGGCCTACGACACCGAGTACGCCATGGTCGATCGCGACGATGACCTGAAGATCGGCATGAAGACCTCGGCCATCACCCTGGGCCGTGCCGACGTGATGGCGGTCACGGTGTTCTACCTGGTGTACCTGTCGATCTGGACCGTGGTGCTCATTGACCGCGTGCACTCACTCACCTGGGGCCTGGCGCTGATCGCTGCCGTGGTGCAGGTGGGCTGGCACTTCAGCCTGATCCGGCACCGCACCCGCGAGGGCTGCTTCCAGGCCTTCCGTGCCAACCACTGGCTGGGCTTCACCTTGTTCGCGGGTGTGGTGCTGGGCCTCTGAGCCCGGCGTGCCTCAGCGCCCGAAGTCGCGGCCCAGTTCCTCGGCGCGGCGCTGGGCGGCGAACAATGCCTCCTCAAAGCTGGCCTTGATGCCCGCTGCGTCCATGGCGTTGAGGGCGGCGTAGGTCGTGCCGCCCTTGGACGTGACGCGTTCGCGCAGCACCTGCGGCGGCTCGCTGGAGCGCTGGGCCAGGGTGGCCGCGCCCACGAAGGTGCCGGTGGCCAGTTGCAGCGCCACGTCGGCCGGCAGGCCCATGCGCTCGCCCGCGTCGCGCATGGCTTCCAGGAAATAGAACACGTAAGCCGGGCCGGAACCCGACAGGGCGGTCACGGCGTCCAGGTCGCGTTCTTGCGCCACCCACACCAGCTCGCCGGTGGTGCGCACCACGCGCTCGGCCAGGGCGCGGTCGTCGGCGTTGGCCTCCGGGCGGGCGAACAGGCCCGTCATGCCCAGGCCCACCAAGGCCGGCGTGTTGGGCATGGCGCGCACGATGCGCCCGGTGCCCAGCCAGCTCACCATGCTGTCGGTGGTGATGCCGGCGGCCACGCTCAGGTGCAGGGCGCCGCCCAGGTGTGGCGCGCTGGCCAGGGCCGCTTCCTTGAACATCTGCGGCTTCACCGCCCAGATCACCAGGTCGCTGGTGCGCAGACCGGCGTCGGCGCTGGTGAACAGGGCCACGCCGGGGAACTGCTCAGTCAGGCGGGCGCGTTGCTGGTCCCAGGGTTCGACGATTTGCAGTGCGCTGGGCGGGTGACCCTGGCGGAGCAGGCCGCCGATGATGGCGCTGGCCATGTTGCCGCCGCCGATGAAGGTGATGAGGGCAGGGGTGTTGGTGTTCATGCCCGGTATTGTCGCGCCCGCCCGGGGCTGCGAGGCTTCACGGCGCGAGCGTCTGGCGCACCGCGTGCTCCCAGGCGGCCATGCGCTCGGCGGCCTCGGCGGCCTGCATGCGGGGCTCGAACACGCGCTCGGCCCGCCACAAGGCACTCAGCTCATCCAGCCCGGCGACCACACCCGCGTGCAGGCCGGCCAGGTAAGCGGCGCCCAGGGCGGTGGTCTCCACCACCGCTGGGCGCACCACGGGCACGCCCAGCAGATCGGCCTGGAACTGCATCAGCAAGTCGTTCACGCTGGCGCCGCCGTCCACCCGCAGCTCGCGCACGGGCGTGCCACCGGCGGCCTCGGCGTCGCGGCCCATGGCCTGCAGCAGGGCCGCACTCTGGAAGGCGATGCTCTCCAGCGCCGCGCGCGCAATGTGCGCCATGGTGGTGCCCCGGCTCAGGCCGGTGATGCTGCCGCGCGCATCGGCCCGCCAGTAGGGCGCGCCCAGGCCCGTGAAGGCCGGCACCAGCACCACGCCGCCCGCGTCGGGCACGCTCTCGGCCAGGGCCTGCACCTCGTGGCTGGCGTCAATGGCGCGCAGGCCGTCGCGCAGCCACTGCACCACCGCCCCGCCAATGAACACGCTGCCCTCCAGCGCGTACTGCGGGCGCCCCGGTGCCTGCGCGGTGGCCGTCGCGATCAGGCCGTTGCGGCTGTGCAGCACCTGCTCGCCCGTGTTCATCAGCAGGAAGCAGCCGGTGCCATAGGTGTTCTTGGCCATGCCCGCGCCAAAGCAGGCTTGGCCAAACAAAGCACTCTGCTGGTCACCGGCCACGCCGCCGATGGGCAATGGCGCACCCAGCCACTCTGGGGAAATGGTGCCGAAGTCGCCGCTGGACGGGCGCACCTCGGGCAGCACGTTGAGCGGAATGTCGAGCAGAGCCAGCAGATCCGTGTCCCAGCGCTGGCGGGCGATGTCAAACAACATCGTGCGCGAAGCGTTGCTCGGGTCGGTCAGGTGCCTGGCCCCGCCGGTCAGGCGCCAGATCAGCCAGGTGTCAACGGTGCCAAAGGCCAGTTCGCCTCGCTCGGCCTGGGCTCGCGCGCCCGGCACGTGGTCCAGCAGCCAGCGCAGCTTGGTGCCCGAGAAATACGGGTCGATCACCAGCCCGGTGCGCTCGCGCACCAGCGCCTCTTGGCCCGCCTCGCGCAGGGCCTGGCACAGCGGCTCGGTGCGGCGGTCTTGCCAGACGATGGCCCGGTGCAGCGGCTCGCCCGTTCGCCGGTTCCACAGCACCGTGGTCTCGCGCTGGTTGGTGATGCCCACCGCGCGCACCTGTGCCGCGGTCACGCCAGCCTTCGCGAGGGCCTCGCGGGCGGTGTCGAGTTGCGTCTGCCAGATCTCCATGGCGTCGTGCTCCACCCAGCCCGGCTGTGGGTAGTGCTGCGGCAACTCGCGCTGCGCCATGGCCACCACGTGGCCTTCGCGGTCAAACACGATGCTGCGGGAACTGGAGGTGCCCTGGTCCAGGGCGAGCAGGTAAGTCATGGTGAAGGCGTCGCGGCGTGAGTCGGCGCAACGGTAGCGGAAAAGCCTCGGGCAGGGCCTGGGCGCTAACCCCAACTGGCGGGCCTGCCACGAATGCGCCATCATCGGCCGCCATCCTGTTGCTCAAGGGCAGCTTCTCCCATTGACCATGCACCGCAACGAACGCCTCGATTACCTGTCTCGCCTGGACACCGTGGACCTGGCGGTCATCGGCGGCGGCGCCACCGGTTTGGGGGTGGCGCTGGATGCCGCCCTTCGTGGTCTGTCGGTGGTGCTGTTCGAATCGCACGATTTCGCTGGCGGCACGTCTTCCCGTTCCACCAAATTGCTCCACGGCGGCGTGCGCTACCTGGCCCAGGGGCATCTGCCGCTGGTGTTCGAGGCACTGGCCGAGCGCGCCACCGCGATGCACAACGCCTCTCACCTCGCCCAGCCCCTGGGCTTCGTGATGCCCTCTTATCACTGGTGGCAGACCCCCTTTTATGGCGCCGGCCTCAAGCTCTACGACGCCATGGCCCGCCGCGCCGGCCTGGGCCCCACCCGATGGCTGGGGCGCGAACGCGCCCTGGCGCTGCTGCCCGGTGTGCAGCCCAAGGGTCTGCTGGGTGGGGTGGAGTATTGGGACGGCCAGTTCGACGACGCGCGCCTGGCCATCGCGTTGGCGCGCAGCGCCGAGGTGGCCGGCGCCAAGGTCATGAATTACATGGAGGTGCTGGATCGCCACTGGGCCGACGGCCACAGCACGCTGCGGGCGCGAGACCGCATCGAAGGCCGCGAAATCACGGTTCGGGCCCGTTGCGTGGTCAATGCCACCGGGGTCTGGGTGGATGCCCTGCGGCCCCCCAGTGGCCGGCCCCGCCCTCTGGTGCAGCCCAGCCAGGGCGTGCACCTGGTGGTGGACCGCGAGTTCTTGGCCGGCGACCACGCCCTGCTGGTGCCCAAAACCGAAGACGGGCGGGTGCTGTTCGCCGTGCCCTGGCTGGGCAAGCTCATCCTGGGCACCACCGACACCCCCCGACAAGACATTCCTCGCGAGCCACTGCCGCAGGCGCAAGAGATCGATTTCATTCTGCGCGAGGCGTCGCGCGTGCTGTCGCGCCCGGTGCGACGGGAAGACATTCGCAGCCAATGGGTCGGCCTGCGGCCCCTGGTGGCGGCCGACCCGGGCCAGCGCACCGGCGCCCTGTCGCGTGAGCACACCATCGTGGTGGAAGACGGGCTGGTCACCGTCACCGGTGGCAAATGGACCACCTACCGGCCGATGGCCGAAGACGCGCTGAACCAAGCCATGGAAGCCGGTTTGTTGCCCCAGCGCCTGGGTGGGCTCACCGAGCGCCACCGCCTGATGGCCTGTCCGACGGACGGCGAGCCTGGCGTGCCGCTTCATGCGCCGCCAGGGTGGCACTTACTGGGCACCGATGCCGCTTCCGTGCGCCAGACGCAGGGCGCCGAGCACCAGATCGGCATGGGCCTGAATGCCGCCATGGTGCGGCATTTTGTCCGAGCTGAGTATGCACTCACTGTTGAGGATGTTCTTGCCAGGCGTTGGCGTGCGCTTTTTCTGGATGCTCAGCAGGCCGCCACCATGGCCCCCGAGGTGGCCGACTTGCTGCGGCAAGAAGGCGTGGCTCAGCCGCGCCTGGACGACTTCCTTGCCCTGTGCCGAATTTACGCCGCACAGGCTTGACAGGCCGCAGATCGGGTGCGATACTGCGCGGCTTCGTCTGAAAAGGCGATAGCTATCTGCCCACCGAAGGGGGCTGCGCCAGGTGTCTGGTGCGGTTCGCAACGACGGGCCCAAGACTGATCACTTCCGGCCGTGGTGGCGGGGAGGATTCAAGTTGGGACTTAAATCAAATGATCCAAACGCAATCTCGACTCGATGTTGCTGACAACACGGGCGCCAAGTCCGTGATGTGCATCAAGGTGCTCGGTGGCTCCAAGCGCCGTTACGCCAGCGTGGGCGATGTCATCAAAGTCAGCATCAAGGAAGCAGCGCCCCGTGGCCGCGTCAAAAAAGGCGAGGTCTACAACGCTGTGGTGGTCCGCACCGCCAAGGGCATCCGTCGTCAGGACGGCGCCCTGATCAAATTCGACGGCAACGCCGCCGTGCTGCTTAACGCCAAGCTCGAGCCCATCGGCACCCGCATCTTCGGCCCCGTGACGCGTGAACTGCGTACCGAGAAGTTCATGAAGATCGTGTCCCTGGCTCCCGAGGTTCTCTGAGGTATCACCATGAACAAGATTCGTAGTGGCGATGAAATCATCGTGATCGCTGGCCGCGACAAGGGCAAGCGCGGCAAGGTTGTGAGCCGCACCGACGAGACCCATGTGGTCGTCGAAGGCATCAACATCGTGAAGAAGCACGCCAAGCCGAACCCCATGAAGGGCGTGCAGGGCGGCATCATCGAGAAGACCATGCCCATCCACCAGTCCAACGTGGCGATCTTCAACGCCACCACCGGCAAGGCGGATCGCGTGGGTGTGAAGGTCCTGGCTGACGGCAAGAAAGTGCGCGTCTTCAAGTCCAGCGGCGAAGAAATCAAGGTGGCATGACCATGGCACGCTTTCAAGAAATCTACCGCGACAAAGTCGCGCCCAGCCTGATCGAGAAGTTTGGCTACAAGTCGGTCATGGAAGTGCCTCGCATCACCAAGATCACCCTGAATATGGGTGTGAGCGAAGCTGTGGCCGACAAGAAGGTCATGGACAACGCCGTGGGCGACCTGACCAAGATTGCAGGCCAGAAGCCTGTGGTGACCAAGGCCAAGAAGGCCATCGCTGGTTTCAAGATCCGCGAGCAGCAGCCCATTGGTTGCATGGTGACCCTGCGCGGTGCCCGCATGTACGAATTCCTGGACCGTTTCGTCACCGTGGCCCTGCCCCGCGTGCGTGACTTCCGTGGTATCTCGGGTCGTTCCTTTGACGGTCGCGGCAACTACAACGTTGGCGTCAAAGAACAGATCATCTTCCCTGAGATCGAGTACGACAAGGTCGATGCCCTGCGCGGCCTGAACATCAGCATCACGACAACCGCCAAGACCGACGACGAGTGCAAGGCACTGCTGGCTGGTTTCCGTTTCCCGTTCAAGAACTGAGGTGGCGCGTGGCTAAACAAGCACTACTCCAACGTGAACTCAAGCGCGAGAAGCTCGCTGCCAAGTTCGCCAACAAATACAACGAGTTGAAGGCCGTGGCCGGCGACGCCAAGCGCAGCGACGAAGAGCGCGACGCTGCCCGCCTGGCGCTGCAAAAGCTGCCCCGCAACGCGAACCCGACCCGCCAGCGCAACCGCTGCGAAATCACCGGTCGTCCGCGTGGCACCTTCGCCTATTTCGGTCTGGCGCGCGCCAAGGTTCGTGAGCTGGCGTTTGCCGGCGAGATCCCCGGCGTCACCAAAGCCAGCTGGTAAGCCTTAGGAGAACCCCACATGAGCATGAGTGATCCTATCGCCGACATGTTGACCCGCATCCGCAACGCGCAGATGGTCGAAAAGACCAGCGTGTCGATGCCGGCATCCAAAGTCAAGACCGCCATCGCCCAAGTCCTGAAGGACGAAGGCTACATCGACGGTTTCCAGGTGAAGTCCGAGGCCGGCAAGACCGAACTCGAAATCACCCTGAAGTACTACGCTGGTCGCCCTGTGATTGAGCGCATCGAGCGCGTCAGCCGCCCTGGTCTGCGTGTCTACCGTGGCCGCAACGCCATCCCTCAGGTCCAGAACGGTCTGGGTGTGGCCATTGTGACCACCCCGCGTGGCGTGATGACCGATCGCAAGGCCCGCGCAGCCGGTGTCGGCGGCGAAGTCCTGTGTTACGTCGCCTGATGCGGGCATTGAGGAGAGACTGAATGTCACGTATTGGAAAACTGCCGGTCACCGTTCCCGCTGGGATCGAAGTGGCCGTGGGCGCCGAACTGATCAGCGTGAAGGGTGCCAACGGCGCCCTGACCCTGGCCCAGAACGCCCTGGTCAAGGTTGAGAACAATGCTGGTTCGCTGAGCTTTACGCCGGTGGACGACTCTCGCGAAGCCAATGCCATGTCCGGCACCATGCGCCAGCTGGTGAACAACATGGTCAACGGCGTGAGCAAGGGTTTCGAGAAAAAGCTGACGCTGATCGGCGTGGGTTACAAGGCCCAGGCACAAGGCGCCAAGCTGAACCTCACGGTGGGCTATTCGCACCCCGTGATCATGGACATGCCCGCCGGCATCAAGGTCGAGACCCCGACGCCCACCGAAATCGTCATCAAGGGTGCCGATCGCCAGCGCGTGGGTCAAGTGGCTTCCGAAGTGCGCGCCGTTCGTCCTCCCGAGCCCTACAAGGGCAAGGGCATCCGTTATTCGGATGAGAAGGTCGTGATCAAGGAAACCAAGAAGAAGTAAGGACTGATCATGCTGACGAAAAAAGAGCAACGCCTGCGTCGTGCGCGCCAGACCCGCATTCGCATCGCCCAGCAAGGTGCTGTGCGTTTGACGGTCAACCGCACCAACCTGCACATCTACGCCAACGTGATCTCCGGCGACGGCGCTCGCGTGCTGGCCTCGGCCTCCACGGCCGAAGCCGAAGTGCGCGCCCAACTCGGCGCCTCCGGCAAGGGTGGCAACACCGCCGCTGCCGCCCTGATCGGCAAGCGCATCGCCGAAAAGGCCAAGGCCGCTGGTGTCGAGAAGGTCGCCTTCGACCGTTCCGGTTTTGCCTACCACGGCCGCGTGAAGGCCCTTGCAGACGCCGCCCGCGAGGCCGGTCTGCAGTTCTGATGAAACGGGATACACAACATGGCTAAGTTTCAGGCAAACGTAAAGAACGAAGCGAACGACGACGGTCTGCGCGAGAAGATGATCGCGATCAACCGCGTGACCAAGGTGGTCAAGGGTGGTCGTATCCTCGGTTTCGCTGCGCTGACCGTGGTCGGCGACGGCGATGGCCGCGTGGGCATGGGCAAGGGCAAGGCGCGTGAAGTGCCGGTGGCTGTTCAAAAGGCCATGGAGCAAGCCCGCCGCAACATGATCAAGGTTTCCTTGAAGAATGGTTCGCTGCACCACGCCGTCAATGGCGAGCACGGCGCGTCCAACGTGATGATGCTGCCCGCCACCAAAGGTACCGGCATCATTGCGGGTGGCCCGATGCGCGCTGTCTTCGAAGTGCTGGGCATCACCGATGTGGTGGCCAAGAGCCACGGTTCGAGCAACCCGTACAACCTGGTGCGCGCAACCCTGGACGCCCTGAAGAACTCGACCACCCCCGCCGAAGTGGCTGCCAAGCGTGGCAAGTCGGTGGAAGACATTCTGGGTTGAGAGGAAAGAGCATGAGCACCCAAAACACCGTCAAGATCCAACTGGTGCGCAGCCCCATTGGATGCAAGCAGGATCACCGCGCCACTGTTCGTGGCCTGGGTCTGCGCAAGCTCAATAGCGTGAGCGAGCTGCAGGACACCCCCGCTGTGCGCGGCATGATCAACAAGATCAGCTACCTGGTCAAAGTCCTCTGATCGGAGTCACTGAGATGGAACTCAACACTATCAAGCCCGGCGAGGGCGCCAAGCACGCCAAGCGTCGCGTCGGCCGTGGCATCGGCTCCGGCCTGGGCAAGACCGCTGGTCGTGGTCACAAGGGTCAAAAGTCGCGTTCGGGGGGCTACCACAAGGTGGGCTTCGAAGGCGGCCAAATGCCCCTGCAGCGTCGTCTGCCCAAGCGTGGCTTCAAGTCCGCTTCCCTGCAGTTCAACGCCGAAGTGACCCTGAGCGATCTGAACGCTCTGGATGCAAAGGAAGTCGATCTGCTGGTGCTGAAGCAAGCAGGTCTGGTGCCCAATCTGGCCAAGCGCGTGAAGATCATCAAGACTGGTGAGATCACCCGTGCCGTGTCCCTCAAGGACATCGGTGCCACGGCTGGTGCCAAGGCCGCTATCGAAGCCGCTGGCGGCTCGCTGGCCTAACGTCTTTCCAACGGAAGCAGCCTGTGGCAACTGCTAAGACGACCCTGGCCAAGACCGGCAAGTTCGGCGACCTCCGTCGCCGACTGGTGTTCCTGTTGTTGGCGCTGGTGGTTTATCGCATTGGCGCCCACATCCCGGTGCCGGGCATCGATCCGGCGCAACTTGAACAGCTGTTCAAGGGGCAACAGGGCGGCATCTTGAGCCTGTTCAACATGTTCTCGGGTGGCGCCCTGTCGCGCTTCACTGTGTTCGCGTTGGGCATCATGCCGTACATCTCGGCCTCGATCATCATGCAGCTCATGACCTACGTGGTCCCCACGTTTGAGCAGCTGAAGAAAGAGGGCGAGGCAGGGCGTCGCAAGATCACCCAGTACACCCGTTACGGTACGCTGGGTCTGGCGATCTTCCAGGCCATGGGCATCGCCTTGGCACTCGAAGGTCAAGCCGGTCTGGTGATCTCTCCGGGCATCGGCTTCCGCCTCACCGCGGTGGTCAGCCTGGTGGCAGGCACGATGTTCCTGATGTGGCTGGGCGAACAGATCACCGAACGAGGCTTGGGCAACGGGATTTCCATCCTGATCTTCGCCGGTATCGCGGCGGGTTTGCCCAATGCGGTCGGTGGTTTGCTCGAGCTGGTGCGCACCGGTGCCATGAATATCCTGGTGGCTCTGTTCATCATCGTGCTGGTGGGTCTGGTGACCTACCTGGTGGTGTACGTGGAGCGCGGTCAGCGCAAGATTCTGGTGAATTACGCACGCCGTCAGGTGGGCAACAAGGTATACGGCGGTCAGTCGTCGCACCTGCCGCTCAAGCTGAACATGGCAGGCGTGATCCCCCCGATCTTCGCTTCGTCCATCATCCTGCTGCCTACCACGGTGGTGAGCTGGGTGAGCACCGGTGACTCGACCCGTTGGTTGCGCGACATTGCTTCGGCCTTGTCGCCCGGACAGCCGATCTACGTGGCCCTGTATGCTGCTGCGATCGTTTTCTTCTGCTTCTTCTACACGGCGCTCGTGTTCAACAGCCGCGAGACCGCCGATAACCTGAAGAAGAGTGGCGCCTTCATTCCGGGCATTCGTCCGGGTGACCAGACCGCCCGTTACATCGACAAGATCCTGCTGCGGTTGACGCTGGCCGGCGCTGTGTACATCACTGCGGTCTGCCTGCTGCCGGAGTTCCTGATCCTCGAATACAACGTGCCGTTCTATTTCGGTGGAACGTCTCTGCTGATCATCGTGGTGGTGACCATGGATTTCATGGCACAGGTGCAGAACTACATGATGTCGCAGCAGTACGAATCGCTGTTGAAGAAGGCCAACTTCAAAACCTCCCTCGGCAACTGAGTTTCGTATGGCCAAGGACGACGTCATCGAGATGCAGGGGGAGGTGATCGAGAACCTCCCGAACGCGACCTTCCGGGTCAAGCTCGAAAACGGTCACGTGGTGCTGGGGCATATCTCCGGCAAGATGCGGATGCACTACATCCGTATCCTGCCGGGAGACAAGGTGAAGGTCGAGCTCACGCCATACGACCTGACCCGCGCCCGAATCGTGTTCCGCTCCAAGTGAGCGACCCGCAGTTGATAGTTTTTGGAATTTCTAGGAGAAGACAATGAGAGTTTCGGCTTCGGTTAAGAAGATGTGCCGCAACTGTAAGATCATCAAGCGTCACGGCATCGTGCGAGTGATTTGCACGGACCCGCGTCACAAGCAGCGTCAAGGCTGATTGGCAAGTTCAGAGGACCCACATGGCTCGTATTGCAGGCATCAACATTCCGCCGCACAAGCACGCTGAAATCGGCTTGACGGCAATTTTTGGCATTGGCCGCACCCGCGCTCGCAAGATCTGCGAAGCGTGCGGTATCGCCTACGACAAGAAGATCAAGGATCTGACCGACGCTGAACTCGAAAAGGTGCGTGACCAGGTTGGCACGTTCACCATCGAGGGTGACCTGCGTCGTGAGACCACGATGAACATCAAGCGCCTGATGGACATCGGTTGCTACCGTGGCTTCCGCCACCGCCGTGGTCTGCCGCTGCGTGGTCAGCGCACCAAGACCAATGCCCGCACGCGCAAGGGTCCCCGCAAGGCCGCCCAGTCGCTGAAGAAATAATTGGATTGAAGGATCCCCATGGCTAAGTCTCCCGCCAGCAACGCCGCGGCTCGCGTTCGCAAGAAAGTCCGCAAGAACATTGCCGACGGCATTGCCCACGTGCACGCCTCTTTCAATAACACCATCATCACCATCACCGACCGCCAGGGCAACGCCTTGTCGTGGGCGTCGTCGGGTGGTCAGGGCTTCAAGGGTTCGCGCAAGTCAACTCCCTTCGCTGCCCAGGTGGCTTCTGAGGTGGCCGGCCGTGCCGCCATGGAACAAGGCATCAAGAACCTGGACGTCGAGATCAAGGGTCCCGGCCCCGGCCGTGAGTCCTCCGTTCGTGCCCTGGGCGCCCTGGGTATCCGCATCTCGTCGATCTCTGACGTGACCCCGGTGCCCCACAACGGTTGCCGTCCGCAGAAGCGTCGTCGCATCTGATGCGCGTTGTACCGGCTTGACGGTACAATCACGGGTTCTGAATTTTCGAGAGCCACCGCAGTTCGCTGCGGTGGCGTTTTTGCTAAGCCCACCGCCCCCGACTGTCGGGTGGCTCCCACGGCAACAGGCCGTGGCAGATCAATCAAGGAAACCAAGTGGCACGTTACCTCGGCCCTAAGGCCAAACTTTCCCGTCGCGAAGGCGCAGACCTGTTGCTCAAGAGCGCACGCCGCTCCATCAGCGACAAGGCCAAGTTCGATTCCAAGCCTGGTCAACATGGCCGCACTTCTGGCCAGCGCACCTCTGACTTCGGCGTGCAGCTGCGCGAGAAGCAAAAGGTCAAGCGCACCTATGGCGTGCTCGAGCGTCAGTTCCGCCGCTATTTCGCCGAAGCCGACCGTCGCCGTGGCAACACCGGCGCCAACCTGCTGTTCCTGCTGGAGTCCCGCCTGGACAACGTGGTGTTCCGCATGGGTTTTGCCTCCACCCGCGCCGAAGCCCGCCAGATGGTGTCGCACAAGGCCATCACGGTGAACGGCCAGTCGGTGAACATCCCCTCGTACTCGGTGAAGGCCGGTGACGTCGTGGCGGTTCGCGAAAAGTCGAAGAAGCAAGGCCGTGTGGTCGAAGCTCTCGAGTTGGCCAAGCAGATCGGCTTCCCGGGTTGGGTTGACGTCTCGGTTGACAAGGTCGAAGGCGTCTTCAAGAAGACCCCGGACCGTGATGAGTTCGGCTCCGACATCAACGAATCGTTGATCGTCGAACTGTATTCGCGTTAATTCCCCGTTCCCGGCTTGCGTCGTCAGCGGCGCGGCCGGGCCATGCTCCGTCTGCCTTATCGGTGTAACGAGCCGAGGGTCCTGAAGGAAGTTTGAATGCTGAACAATCTGCTCAAGCCCAAGTCCATCAATGTCGAGCAAATCTCGACGAACCGCGCCAAGGTCACGCTGGAACCTTTCGAGCGCGGCTATGGGCACACCCTGGGCAACGCCCTGCGCCGTGTGCTGCTGTCGTCGATGGTTGGGCATGCGCCTACCGAAGTGACGATCGCTGGCGTCGTTCACGAGTACTCCTCGATCGATGGCGTTCAGGAAGACGTGGTTAACCTGCTGCTGAACCTCAAGGGCGTGGTGTTCAAGCTCCACAACCGCGACGAGGTGACGCTGAGCCTGCGCAAGGATGGCGAGGGTCTCGTGACCGCCGCTGACATCCAGACCCCGCACGATGTCGAGATCGTGAACCCCGAGCACGTGATCGCCACGCTGTCCGCGGGCGCCAAGCTGGATATGCAGATCAAGGTGGAGAAGGGCCGCGGCTACGTGCCGGGCAACATGCGCCGTGGCGACGATCCGTCGCGCTCCATCGGCCGCATCGTGCTGGACGCCTCGTTCTCGCCGGTCAAGCGCGTGAGCTACACCGTGGAAAGTGCCCGCGTTGAGCAGCGCACCGACCTGGACAAGCTCGTGCTCGAGATCGAAACCAACGGCTCGATCGGTCCCGAAGAGGCCGTGCGTGCCTCCGCCAAGATTCTGGTGGAGCAGCTGGCCGTGTTCGCACAGCTCGAAGGCGTGGAGCTGTCGGCGTTCGATCAGCCGGCTCAGCGCAGCTCGCAGCAGTTCGACCCGATCCTGCTGCGTCCTGTGGACGAGCTCGAACTGACGGTGCGTTCGGCCAACTGCCTGAAGGCCGAGAACATCTACTACATCGGTGACCTGATTCAGCGCACCGAGAACGAGCTGCTCAAGACCCCGAACCTGGGTCGCAAGTCGCTGAACGAAATCAAGGAAGTGCTGGCTTCTCGTGGCCTGACCCTGGGCATGAAGCTGGAAAACTGGCCGCCTGCCGGCCTGGACAAGCACTGATCTAAACCCCATCCGCCGGCGCCCGGCTTGTCCGCCGGGGCCAGACGAACCGCCAGTACCTGACACGGCTGGCGGCAAAACACTGAAAGGAAATCACCATGCGTCACGGACACGGACTTCGCAAACTCAACCGCACCAGCGAGCACCGCCTCGCCATGCTGCGCAACATGATGAACTCGCTGCTGACGCACGAGGCCATCAAGACCACCGTCCCCAAGGCCAAGGAACTGCGCCGTGTGGTCGAGCCCATGATCACCCTGGCGAAGGAGCCCACGTTGGCCAACCGTCGTCTGGCCTTTGACCGCCTGCGCGACCGTGATGTGGTCGTGAAGCTGTTCAACGAACTGGGTCCGCGCTTCAAGGCCCGTCCTGGTGGTTACACCCGCATCCTGAAGATGGGCTTCCGCGTGGGCGACAACGCCCCGATGGCCCTGGTTGAACTGGTGGACCGCGCAGAACCCGCTGCCGCTGAAGGCGAAGCTGAAAAAGCGTGATATAATTGAAGTCTTGACGCGCGGTGGAGCAGCCTGGTAGCTCGTTGGGCTCATAACCCAAAGGTCGCAAGTTCAAATCTTGCCCGCGCAACCAATACTTCAGGTACCAGCCTGGCAAAAAGCCTCCCAATCGGGAGGCTTTTTTGTTTGGGTTGAACGCTTCGGTGATTGCTCAACCGCCGCATTTGATCGGTGGCTGCATCCGGTATGCCGTTTGGCTTGGAATGGGCCGAACGGCGCCGAATGTCGCGCTCAGCGCCCGGTCCAACGGGGTGCGCGCTTTTCGATGAAGGCGCGCGGCCCTTCCTGAAAATCTTCGCTGGCCTTCACCCGCTCGATCGCCTCTTGCGACAAGCGCCGCAGCGCGGCCTCGTCGTGGTCGAGCGCCAGGCGCGCCAGGCGCAGGCTTTCGCGCACCGCCACGGGAGCGTTGCTGGCGATTTCATTGGCCAGGGCCAGTGCAGCCCCGGCCAGCGCTTCGCTAGGCACCACGCGGGACACCATGCCCCACTGAAGGGCCTGCTGCACCGTGATCGGACGCCCCGTGAGGATGTGTTCCATGGCCAAGCGGGGCGGAATCGCGCGTGGCAATCGCACCAGGCCACCGGCCGCGGCAATGAGGCCGCGCAGCACCTCGGGCAGGCCAAAGCCGGCGTTCTCGCTGGCCACGATCAGGTCGCAGGCCAGTGCGATCTCAGTGCCCCCGGCCAGGGCCTTGCCTTGCACGGCGGCGATCCAGGGCTTGCGGCGCTCGCGTGAGGTGATGCCGGCAAAGCCGCCGCGCTCGGTCCACAGCGCGTCGGACCGGCCGGCGGCCACTTCCTTCAGGTCGGCCCCGGCACAAAAGGCATCGGGCCCCGCGCCCGTGAGCACGGTGACCCAGGTGTCGGGGTCGCTTTCACAGCGGTCGATGGCGGCTTCCAGGCCCTGTGCCACCGCGGCGTTCACGGCGTTGCGTGCCTGGGGGCGGTCAATGCAGACCCAGGCCACGTGGGGGGCGGCCATGCGCATCCAGACGGCGTCGGACAGGGCGATGGTGGAGTGGTCAGTGTTCATGGCGAGGGGTGTCGGGAGGGGATGGCCAGACTAGCAGCGCAGACCTCAGGGGTGTCTGCGGGCAATCCATGGCGCGCATGACCAATAGACACAAGACCTGCGCCGCTCGCATGCCCACCATCGGCCAGTTGACCCCACACACAAGACGAGGAGACCCCCATGCTGAACGAGCGCCTGCGGTCGCACGACTGGTACCACCGCACCATCCCCCAACTGTTTGCGCAGACCTGTGCGGCCCACCCTGACAAGGTGGCCATCGTGTTCGAGGAGCGCGAGATGCGCTTTGGCGAGCTGCACGCGCAGGTGCAGCGTGTGGCGCAGGGCCTGCTGGACCTGGGCGTGGGCAAGGGCGATGTGGTGTCCACCCTGCCGAGTGCCACGCCGGAGTTCGCGGTGCTGTACTACGCCACGCTGCAGGTGGGCGCCATCGTCAACCCATTGAACCTGTTGTGGGGCACCACCGAGTTGCGCGGCGTGCTGCAACGCAACGCGCCGAAGGTGATCGTGGCGGTGGACCAGCAAGGCCCACGCGATGTGCTGGCCCTGCTGCAGGGCGCCTTGCCCGACCTGGTGCGTGAGGGCGACCGTGCCCGCAGCGCGTCGCTGCCCTCGTTGCAGCGCGTGGTGTGCGTGGGCCGCAGCGCCCAGGTGCCCGCCGGCTACATTGACTTCGAGACCCTGCGCGACCCGTCGCGCGCCGTGGACACCGCGCGCCAGCAAGCGCTGGTGGACCAGGGCCAGGCCACCGACATCCAGTTCATGTGCCAGACCTCGGGCACTACCTCGCTGTCAAAGAGCGCGCTGTGGGACCACCGCCCGCCGCTGGCCACCGCCCATTTCGGCGCTCGCAACCTGCGCATCACCGAGGACGACCGCTACATCAACCTCGCGCCCTTCTATCACAACAGCGGTTTGTTCGCGCTCACGATGAACCTGGCTTACGCCGGCACCACCCTCTACCTCATGGACGGCTTCCAGCCCCAGGCCGCGCTGGAGTTGATCGACCGCCACGGCTGCACCTGCACCTTCGGTTTTGATGCGCACTGGCAGGGCATGCGCCGCGTGCCGAACTTCGAGACGTACCGCTTCACCATCTGCAAGGCCATCCTCGCGGGCGAGCCGCGCACCTACGACCTGGTGCGCGGCATGTGCCCACCCGGGGCCACCATCAATAACCTCTACGCCCAGACCGAAAACGGCCCGCTGGTCTCGCTGGCCGACCACGACTGCGTGAACGAGGACATCAACAAGTTCACCCACGGCCGCCCGCTGCCGGGTGTGCAGGTGGTGATCAAAGACATCGACACCGGCGCCCGCCTGGTGCAGGGCGAGGCCGGCGAGATTTGCTACAAGAGCCCGTACCTGTTTCGCGGCTACCACCAGCAGCCCGATGAGACCGCCAAGGCGTTTGATGCCGAGGGCTACTTCCACAGCGGCGACTACGGCCACCTCGACAACGGCTACGTCACCTACCTGGGCCGCCTGGGCGGCGTGGTGAAGTCGGGCGGGGAAAACGTGTCCACCACCCGCGTCACCACCGACCTGCTGAACATCTTTGGCGAGGCCTTCGACGACGTGAAGACCGTGGGCATTGACGACCCCTATTGGGGCACCAAGGTGGTCAGCTTCGTTCGCATGCGTGGCGGCCAGTCCATGCCCTCAACGGCCGAACTGCGCGAGGCCTGCAAAGGCCGCATGGCGGTGTACGAGATCCCGCGCGACTTCCTGGCCTGGAGCGGCGACTGGCCTGTCACCCCCGAGGGCAAGATCGACTTCAAGCGCCTGCAGGCGGTGGCCAAGGAGCAGTTGGCGGCCACGGCTTGAGGGGTGGATCAGTGGGCGGGCAGGCGGCGGCTGTAGGCCAGAAACACCGTGTCCCGTGCCCAGCCCAGTGACTCGTAGAGTCGCTGGGCGGTGGTGTTGGTGCGGGCGGTGGTCAGGTCCAACCGTGCCAGGCCATCGGCCGTGGCCCTCGCCTCGGCCGCCAGCAGCAGTTGGCGGCCCGCGCCTTGTCCTCGCGCTTCGTGCAGAACGAACAGGTCGTACAACACGCCAATGGGCCGAGCCTCCACCGAGCAGAAGCTGGGGTAGAGCTGGCAGAAGCCCACCAAGGCACCACTGGCGTCTTCGGCCACCAGGATCACCGACTCGTTGCGCTCGAGGCGTTGCCGAATGAAATCGGCGGCGCGCTGCGCGTCGGCGACCTGCTCGTAGAACTGGCGGTACAGGTCGAAGAGCCTGGCGATGGCGGGCAGGTCGGCGGCTTGGGCAGGGCGGGTGGTGGTGGTCATGCGGGCTCCCTTAAAGGGAGCGCAGTGTAGGGAGATGGCGTTTGCGCGGATGGGCCCGTATCCCGGATGGGCCGAGCCGTCCGGGCTCACTGCCAGATCTCGTCGCAGGTCTTGCTGCCGTCCACCAGCGGGCCGATCTCGGCCAGCAGCTTGTGGAAGGCGGGGTCCATCGCGGCTTTGCGGGTGAGGGCTTGCGAGGCGTCGATGGACTCCATCTCGTAGGTGAAGCGCAGGCGGGTGGGGGCGCCGGTCACGGGGCGTGAGAGGCGCAGGGTCACGCCGTGGGCGTCCTGGTAGTACTTCGCGATGGCCTGTGCGATGGGGGCGCCGCGCAGGGCATCGATCATGGTCTTGAACGTGACTTCGCGAGTGAAGGTGTACATGGCAGGGCCTTTCGCCGTGTTGAGCCCAAGCACTTTAGGCATTGGCCCGCTCGCCGCATTGAGCGTGCTCACCGCGTCAGCACGTGACGGCCGCGTCCACGAAAAAGCCCCGCCTGCGCGGCCAGCGCAGCGGGGCTTTTCTCGGTGCAAGGCCCTGTGTCCAGGGCCTTGGCACACGCGGCCTCAGCGCATGCCGTGTGCCTTCACGTCCACCTTGGAATAGACCTCGTTCCAGTACAGGTCGGCCAGGGCGTCGGCGTTTTCCACGGGCTCCACCAGCTTGACCCACTTGGTCACCAGCGGGCGCATGGCGGCCACGAGTTCGTCGGCGCGCTTGACGTTGTGTTGCTTGGTGTAGGTGGCGGCGATGTTGGGGATGTCGGCCTCGATGGCGGCGCGCGATGCCTTCACCAGCTCGGCGTCGGCCTTGTGCACCTTGGCGCCCTTGGCCACCACCTGGTCCACGTCGCGCTTGGCGTAGGCGTGGTAACGGTAGGTGACCTGAGCGCCCATCACGGCACCGGCGCGCAGCATGCCGCGGCGCTGGGCCTCGGTGAGTTTGCGCCACACGTCGATGTTCATGTTGGTGGTGGCGCCGGAGAACACGCCGCCGGGCACTTCGGGGGTGATGTCGGTGGTCACTTCCTTGAGGTTCAGGCCGCTGAGTTCGGGGGCGGACTGGATGCTGCACTCCACCACCTTTTGCTTCATGGCCTCGAAGATTTCGTTGCCGGGCATGGACACCGGGGTGGCGCCCACCTGGCGGGCCCAGCGGGCCCAGGCCGCGCCGCCCGAGCGCAGGCGCGCGCCCTTCAGGTCGGCCAGGGTGCGCATGGGCTTGGTGCACAAGAGCATGTAGGGCGAGCTGCCACCGGTGCCGGTGTAGACCTGGCCTTGCTTGGCGAAGTCGGCGTTGCACTCGGGGCAGTGGAACATCACGAACTCGGCCATGGCACCGCCGAAGGCCAGGCCGGCCTTGTCGCCGGGCACGTTCTGCAGGGCCAGCAGCATGGAGAGTTCCGAGGCCATGTTCAGGTGCGGGAACTCGGCCGGGGTGTACTGGGTGAGCACGTAGCCGATGTCGGCCAGGCCCTTGCCCAGGCCGGAGGACATCTCGGCCAGGTTCAGCAGCGACAGGTCGTAGACCTTCAGGTTGACCGAGTTGTCGGTGTATTTCTTCACCGCCTCGGCGTAGATGCGGGCCGACTCGGGCGCCGCGCCGGTGGGGAAGCCCACGGCGTAGCGCAGGGTGGTCTGGGCCTGGGCGGCGCCCAGCAGGCCGGCGCCCAGGGCGGTGGCGGCCAGGATGGAACGGACGTATCGCATGCTTGTGTCTCCTCTTGTGGTGTTGCCCTCGGTGGGGCTGGTGATGGAATCGGTCGGGGGAATCAGTCGCGGAACACGGGGGCGCGCTTCTCGCGGGCGGCGGCCACGGCCTCTCGCAGGTCTTGCGAATACAGCATGGCGGCGTTCCAGGTGGCCACGTGGTCCAGGCCTTCGGCCACGCGGTGGTCGCGGGCGTGGTTGAGCATGTGCTTGGTGCCGCGCAGGGCCAGGGGCGACTTGGCCGCCAGCGTGCGGGCCACCTCGTCCACGCCCTCGGCCAGGGCCGCGTCGTGGCTGAAGCAGCGGTTGACCAGGCGCATGCCCTGGGCTTCGGCGCCGCTCACGCGCCGGCCGGTGAAGGCCATTTCGCGGGCCAGGCCTTCGCCCACCAGCTTGGGCAGGCGCTGCAGGGTGCCCACGTCGGCCACCAGGCCCACGTCGATTTCTTTCACGCAGAACCAGGCTGCTTCGCTGCAGTAGCGCAGGTCGCAGGCGGCAATGATGTCGATGCCGCCGCCCACGCAGGCTGCGTGCACCGAGGCGATCACGGGCTTGGTGCAGCGCTCGATGGCGGTGACGGTGTCCTGGATGTCCAGGATGTGCTCGCGCAGGCGCTCGCGGGCGCGGCCCTCGCAGGCGTCTTGCGTCAGGGCCTGCAGCTCGTCGAAGGTGGCCAGGTCAAGCCCGGCGCAGAAGTGGCGCCCGCGCGCTTCCAGCACGCCCACGCGGGCGGCATCGGTGCGCGTGAGCCAGCGCATGGCTTCGCGCAGCTCGTCCCACATGCGCAGGTTGATGGCGTTGGCCTTGTCGGGGCGATTCAGGGCGATGCGGGCCACGCCGTCTTGCAGGCTGATGGCCAGGGTGTCCATGTCGGGAACGGTCATGGCGTCAAGCCTTTCGCCCAAAGCGCGGCGCGCGCTTTTGCACGAAGGCGGTCACGCCCTCGCGGGCATCGGCGCTGGCGCCGCAGGCCACCATGCCCAGGTGCTCTTGCGCAAGCTGCTCGTGCAGGGTGTGGCGCGCGGCCTGGTCCACCAGGGACTTGATGCGCGCCAGCGAGCCGGTGGCGCCTTGGGCGAGCGACTGCACCAGCGCCTCGGCCGCGGGCATCAGGGCGTCGTCGTCGTGCACCTCGGCCACCAGGCCGGCGGCCAGGCACTGCTGGGCGTCCAGGGGCTGGTTGGTGAACAGGATGTGCTTGGCCCGCATGGGGCCCACCAGGCGCGTGAGCGCCCAGGACACGCCCACGTCGGGGCTGAGCGCGATGGCCGAATAGCCGCCGCGCAATTTCATGGAACGCGAGGCAATCACCAGGTCGGCGCACAGCGCGATGCCGATGCCGCCACCGCCCAGCGAGCCGTTCACCGCGCTCACCACCGGCACGGGCAGGGTGCTCAGGGTGTGGATGGCCTCGTGCAGCGGGGGAATGGTGCGGTCCAGCAGCTCGGCGATGTTGTCGGCCGCCACGAAGCCGCGAATGTCGCCACCGGCGCAGAAGTGCGGGCCCTTGGCGGCCAGCAGTACGGCGCGCACCTCGCCACGCGCCCAGGCGCCGGCCACCTGGCGCACCACGCCAATGAAGGCCTGGCCGGTCTCGTCGTTGAGCACGTTGGCTTGCTCGGGCCGGTTGAGGGTGATGCGCGCGATCGCGTCGCGAATCTCCAGCAGGATGGGGGGCGTGGGGGTGCTTGGCATGGGGTGTCTCGTGGTCGGGTGGCCGCGCTCGGTGGCGCGGCTTGCGGCGCAGTGTGGGCGGGGGGCGCGCTGTCGTCTTGCGTCAACTGGCTGAGGCCCCGGCAGCCATTCGGCGCAAGACCGTGGCCGCGCTCGTGTGCACACTGAAACTGCGCGATTGCCCTTGCCACTGCTGAGAGAAAACCCCTATGCCTTTGCCGCCGCCCGACGCCGCCCGTGAACCCCTGAACCGCCGCGAAATTCGCATTGAGGGCTTTCGCCGCGCCGATGGCCTGTGGGACGTGGAGGGCCATCTGTTGGACACGATGGCGAATGACATCGTGTTTGCCGGGGGCTCGCGCCGCGCGGGCGAGCCCATGCACATCATGGGGCTGCGGCTCACGGTGGACCTCAGCGCCACCATTCGCGCCGCCGTGGCCAGCTCGGACGCGCACCCTTTCGCGGGCGTGTGCGACCGCATCGCGCCGGCCTACGCGCAACTGGTGGGTGTGCGCGTGGGGCCGGGCTTTCGCCGAAAGGTGCGCGAGCTGTTCCCGCCCGCGCAAGGCTGCGCGCACCTGAGCGAACTGGTCATCACCCTGGGCACGGGTGTGCTGCAGACGCTGGCGCCCTTCATCGCGCAAGACCCGACCATCAAGCCCTTCAGCCTGGACGGTTGCCACGCGCTCATGACCGACGGCCCGCAGGTGCGCGAGTTCCACCCGCGCTGGTACCGCGCGCCGGTGATGGGCTGAGGAAATAGCCTAGGCGTGCAACGCCCAACCGGTGTCCGGTTTCACAGATGAGGTCGTGGTTTTGGAACCCTGCCTCAATATGGAACATCAATCGATAAAACAACGCTGCCTGCAAATCCTGTCCCAGGCGGTTGACCTGACGTTGGAGAGCCCAGACGAGGGCGATGGACAGACCTGGTTTGCTGTGAACGACACCATGCTGCAGTTGGGCGTGGCCGAGTCGTCGGACGGCGAGGTCATTGCCATCCTGGTTTGCGGCAACCGCCCGCCAGGCGAGCAGCCCGTCGCTCAGGGCATCGCCAATGACGTGGGCTTTCTGCCTGAGCTCTTCGCTGGCGAGAGCCCTGACTGGAAGCTCGTCTCGGACGAGCACCTCAGTCTGCACGTGAAGGGCGACACCGGCGAGGCCGTGGCGATCAGGCGCTTGATCAGCGCCGACTTTGAACGGGCCGACAAGGCCGCCACCCTGACCGACTGGGTGCGGCGAGCGGTCGCAGCTCTGCGCTGAAACGGCGCTTGCGCCGCTCACCTTGGGTTTTCACATCAACAGGAGCCAGCAATGGAGCAATCAAATCATTCGTCCTCGGCGCCGGGCGCCGGGGGTACAGGACAGGGAAGAGGCCTCAGCGGCGTCCCCGCGGACCAGACCAGGAAACGAGGCGCGACAAATGCGCTGACTTCGCCAGACAGAAAGCGTCAGATGTTGACCAGCGCCTTGCAGACCGGCGCTTTGGACAACAGAGCACCCGTCGCGATCGACGACGAGTTGTTGGGAGACTTGCTGCGCACCTTCTCGGTCCCCGAGGCACAGCTGGCTCAGCTGCTGGCCGACACTGCGCTGCGCCAACACCTCACCAACATTGCGCGGCGCGGGCTGCAGCACCAGGGCATTGGCGGCACTGCAGCGCCGCAGTCCGCCCCGATGGCGTTGAGCATCGACTTGAATCTGACGGAGGTGTTCAACGCGTGGGATTCCCTTTGCGTGCTCTACCAGAGGCTGCTGGCAGCGAACGCGACGGGTGCCTCCTCGGCCATGCTGATGGCCGCGCGCTCACTGTGGCGACTGCCACCGAATGCGCGTCGCACCGAGGAGGTTGTTAAGCTGCTGGAGGCCTGCAAGCGACTGATGCGTGACAGCGCCTTCGTCAAGGGCAGGGCAGAGGTGGCCGACGCCTACTCGATTGGCCTTGCTTTGCTGCCGGACCCCGTGGCGCCTGACGCGCAGGCTACGGGGTCCGGCGTGCCAGAGGCATGGAAGGTCAGCGATCCCATGGGCAATGGCACAGGTATTGTCCCCATCGCTGCCGATGGCGAATGGCGCGTGCCGATAGAGTCTTACGCCTTGTCACTGCTGGAGGCCATGTTCAAGGGTGCCAACGTGACGCTGCCCCTGAGGGGGGATGGGCCCCAGTGGACGGACGCCACTTGCACTGCGGTGCTGGACGCCTACATCGGCAAGCACCTCCCCGAGGAGGTGGTCCTGACGGACTTGACCGCGCTGGAGCGGCTGCTTCGTGGGGCGGCCTTATGCAGCACGATTCCCTTTGACCGCTACCTCGTGTGGCACGACCTGCTCAGAGGCCTTCGCAAGCGCTTTGGCCGACTGACCGAAGGTGCGGTGCCTGCGCTGCAGCTCGCCCACTGGATCAGGGAGTTGGCCATTCACGAAAAGACCAATCGGCTGCCGGCCCTGGTGAGTCGCTACCTCGACCTGCCGGTGGTGAGCAGGGCCGACTTGACGCAGCGCCAGGTGGCCTTGCGGGCACTGCGGCGCTTGCTAGGCGAGCTGGACCCCAGGGAGGTGCCAGAGATGCCCGAAGTGCTCGAAAAGGTGTTCGCAGCCCTGGACGCCTGGGACATCAAGGACCTTGGCCTCAAAGTCCAGCTTCTGGTTCGGGCCGCCCGGTGGTTTCCGCAGGCCGACCCCAACGACAGGTTCGCCCGTCAGACCCAGCTTCTGAACAAGGCGCTGGGCTATTGCCTGGCGGATGCCATTCCGGCCCTGCCCACGGAAAAGGCCCTGGTGGCCAAGCTGGTCCCCGACTTGATGGCGCTGCCCGCGACGATCCGCCAGGCGTGGCTGGACCGCTTCCATATTGCCGTGGGCGCGCAGCTGCCACCGTCCATCGCGGTGTTGGCGGTCGGCACCTCCTCTGCCCTGCAAGCCGCAGACATCGCCCAGGCCTTGAACTGGTTGACAGCCCCCAGCTTGCCGGTGGTGCGTGCCTTTACCCCCAGCATCTCGGCGCAGTTGCTGGGGTTGGGGCCCGAACAACTGAACGGCGGACGAGACGTCGTTGCCAATGATGGGTTGCAGTTCCAGGTGGCGGCAGCGATGTGGTTGCAGCTCGTGCGCTACGCGCCAGCCGATCAGGTCGACGCGGTGGCCAGCGGGCTGATTGCCTGGATGGTCAGGAGCGGCACGAAAGACGCCCAGGTGTGGCTGGCGCAGATGCAGCCCTTTGTGGACGAGCTTGGCGGCTGCCTGCAGCGCCTGCCTGCGTCACAGGCGCATGCCTTTGTCGCGGCCTGCGACAGAGGTGTCGGCGCCCTGACCCAGGGGGCAGGCCAGTCGGGCCATTGGACGATGTCGACGGGGCGCTGGCTGCTGGAGTCCCTCAACGGTTACCAGGTAGCGCTGGGCCGTGAACGGGTGCCGCCGGATGGCGTCTCGTTACCGGTAACGCCCCTCATCCAGCGCATGTTCGAGGCCTGGCCGCGCTTGCGGATTCAGCGCTCCAATGAGTTCATGGCCTGGGTTCGCCTGGGACCCATCTCGATGAGCTCTGAGGAGTTGGGTCGGTATCAGTTGGAACGGGGGGGATTCTGGGGGCATGCCCTGATCCAGCAGGCGGCATTGGTGAAGGCGGTGATGATGCCCGTTCAGGGGCGCTCGGCGTAAACCCGCTCAGGCTTTCTTGTCGCCGTAGCTGCGCTGCATGCCGGCCCGCACGTCCATCTGCACGCCATAGGGTGGGATGGGGTAACGCAGGCCATTGTGGGCCAGGCGCTCCACGCCGGCCACGGCCTGGGCCAGTTGCGCGGGCTTGAGGGCCAGCAGCAGCTCGTCGTCGGCCACGCCGCCATAACGCCGCTCGGGGAAGCAGGGCAGGGCCAGGCTGGGCTCGCCGGTGGCCAGGGCGCGGCCCCAGGAATCGGCGCAGGCCGACTCGCCCACTGCGCCCCATTCGAGCTTGCGGTAGCCGGCCCACTGCAGGCCGTTGATGAGCAGGATCATCTGCGCCGGGTTGGCGTAGACCAGGGCGATGTCGGGGTCGCTCAGGCGCCCGGTGTTCAGCGGCGACACGGCCATGGCGTGGTAGCGGCCGTGCGGCACGCAGTGCATGGCGCGCTGGTGGGCGGCGGCGTCGGCCGGGGTGGCGAACCACACGCCCACAAACGGCTCGCCGCGCAACCACGCTTCGTCTTGCGGGGCCAGGCCCAGCACCGCGCCGCACTGCGGGCCCACCAGGTCGTCGGCGGTGATGCCCACGGTGAAGCCCAGGCGCGCGGCCTGGCCGACGATCTGGTCGGCGGTGTGAATGGCGCCGCTGGGCCGGCGAATCTTGGGCACGGCCAGCATGTCGTCCACGCGCTCGAAGAGCTTCATGGCCACGGGCGTGGTCTTCAGGCGCAGCAGGCGAAACAGCTCGTCCACCAGGGTGGCGCCGTCAACCGGGGCGTTGGCGTCGGGGGCAGAAGTGTTCATGCGGCCAGTGTCGGCCGAGGCCGGCGCGCGGTCTTGTGCGCAGTGGCTGCGCAGGTCAGCCACAAGGCGCAAGCGCGGCGGGGCAGCACGCCGCTACCGTGCGGGCATGAGCGCACCAAACCCCACCCATTTCTCGCCGGCCGATGGCGACATGGCCCAGCTGCTGGCCAACAACCGCGAGTGGTCGCGCCGCATGCAGGTGGCCGACCCCGACTTTTTTCGTCGCCTCTCCAACCAGCAGGCGCCGCGCTATTTGTGGGTCGGCTGCTCGGACAGCCGCGTGCCGGCCAACGAAATCCTGGGCCTGCCGCCGGGCGAGGTGTTCGTGCACCGCAACGTGGCCAACCTGGTGGTGCACACCGACCTGAACTGCCTCTCGGCCATTCAGTACGCGGTGGATGTGCTGCAGGTGCGCCACGTGATGGTGGTGGGCCATTACGGCTGCGGCGGGGTGATCGCCGCGCTGCAGCAGCGCCGCGTGGGCCTGGCCGACCACTGGATTCACCACATCGAGAACGTGCGCCATGTGCACGCGCGGCGCATCGACGCCCTGGCGGCGCAGGACGACCAGGTCAACCGACTGTGCGAGATCAACGTGATCGAACAGGTGGGGCACGTGGCGCGCCTGCCCATGGTGCAGGCGGCCTGGTCGCGGGGGCAGGCGCTGTCGGTGCACGGCCTGGTGTACGGCGTGCACGACGGCCTGCTGCGCCACCTGGGCGCCACCGTCACCGGGCAGGCCGACGTGATCGCCTGGCGCAAGGCGGCGCTGGCCGAGCTGTGGCGCCATTCACCGCCAGACACCCGGGTCGCCTAGCGGACGCCGCGCCCCCGGGCATTCCCGCGGGTAGCCAATTGGCACAAGACCGGGGCGGGGGGCGCCCGTAGCATGGGCAGGAAAAGGCCTGGGTCGGGGCGTGCGTGCCCGGCCCTCTCAACCCCCCGGAGACCAGACACCATGAGCGCCACTTCCGCCTCTCTCACCCCATCGGCCCTCGACATGAACCTGGTCGAGCGCGTCAACGTGGGCGACATCGTCCTGCGCGCGGCCGACGTGGTCCCCGACAACGTGGCCGTGATCGAGGGCGAGCGCCGCCTGAGCTACGCCGAGTTCAACACCCAGGTGGACCGCCTGGGCCACGCCCTGCTGGGCCTGGGCCTGAAGCACCAGGACATCGTGGCGCTGATGTCGCGCAACACCACCGAGCTGCTCATCACCTACTTCGCCTGCGCGCGCGCCGGGCTGATCTGCATGCCGGTGAACCTGGGCCTGCGCCCGCACGAAATCGCCTTCTGCCTGCGCGACGCCAAGGCCCGCGTGCTGATCGCCGAGCACGCGCTGCGCGAGGTGGCCGAGGCCGCGCTGAAAGACGGCCCGCCCGAGTTGAACCAGGTGTTCTGGTTCGGCGGCCCCTGCGCGCCCGAGCAAGACTTCAACCGCCTGCTGGCCAGCGGCAGCGACGCGCCGCTGGAGGTGCTGGTGAACGACCGCGACATCGTGCAATTGCTCTACACCAGCGGCACCACGGCCAACCCCAAGGGCGTGCTCACCAGCCACCTGGCGGTGACCATGGCCGGCCTGTCCAACGCCATTGGCCACCAGTGCGGGCCGGGCTCGGTGGCGCTGGTGGGGCTGCCGCTGTTCCACTGCGCCATGCTCAACTCGGTGACCATGCCCTTCCTCATCGTGGGCGGCACGGTGGTGCTCACCAAGGGCTTCGAGCCGGGCGAAACCGCACGCGCCATCGACGAGCACCAGGTCAACGTGATGGTGCTGCTTCCCATGATGTACGGCATGTGGCTGAGCGACCCTGCTTACCAGGGCCGCACCTTCCCGTCGCTCAAGCGCGCCATGTACGCCATGGCGCCCATGCCGCATGAGCGACTGAAGGCCATTCACGAGATGTTCCCCAACGCCGACGTGGTGCTGGGCTCGGGCCAGACCGAGTTCACCCCGGCCACCTGCATGCAGCGCCCCGAGCACCAGTGGTCCAAGGCCAACACCTGGGGCACGGCCACCGCCATGACGCGCGTGGCCATCATGGACGACAGCGGCCACCTGCTGCCGCGCGGCGAGACGGGTGAGATCGTGTACCGCGGCCCGCAGGTGATGCAGGGTTACCTGAACCTGCCCGAGGAAAACCAGAAGAGCTTCCGCCATGGCTGGTTCCACAGCGGCGACGTGGCCCACATCGACGAAGACGGCGCCATCTGGTTCAAGGACCGCTACAAGGACGTGGTGAAGTCCGGCGGCGAGAACGTGGCCTCCATCGAGGTGGAGCGCTGCCTGATGCAGCACCCCGCCGTGGCCGAGGCCGCGGTGGTGGGCGCGCCGCACGAGAAGTGGGGCGAGGCGGTGGTGGCCAGCGTGGTGCTGGCGCCGGGCCAGTCGGTGGACGAGGGCACGCTGATCGCGCACTGCCGCGAGCACCTGGGCGGCTTCAAGGTGCCCAAGGCCATCGTCATCGTCAAAGAGTTCCCGCGCACCGGCACGGGAAAGATTCAGAAACACATCATCCGCACGCAGGTGAAAGACCTGTTCCACCAGGCCTGATCGGCCATTCCGTTTCCCTTCTCGCATGAGCACACTCGATTTCGACGCCCTGTTCAACCTGCGCGGCAAGACCGCGCTCATCACCGGTGCCTCCAGCGGCATTGGCCTGCACGTGGCGCAGCTCTACGCCCGCGCTGGCGCCAAGGTGGCCCTGGCCGCGCGCCGGCTGGACCGCACCGAGGCCGCCGCGCAGGCCTTGCGCGACGAGGGCCACCAGGCCTGCGCCGTGCCGCTGGACCTGCTGGACGATGCCTCCATCGTCGCTGCCATGGACAGCGCCGAGGCGCAGTTGGGCGCGCCGCTGAACCTGCTGTTCAACAACGCCGGCATCCTCTACGCCGCGCGCTTCGTGGACCAGGACATGGCCGAGGTGGACAAGGTGTTCGACACCAACCTGCGCGGCAACTTCCGCGTGGCGCAAGAGGCCGCGCGGCGCATGGCCAGGCAGCGCGACGGCGTGATCGTGAACGTGGCCTCCACGGCCGCCTTCGGCCCTGGCGCGCAGCTCTCCAGCTATTGCGCGTCCAAGGCCGGCCTGGCCCACCTCACCAAGGTGATGGCGGTGGAACTCGCCCCGCGCGGCATCCGCGTGAACGCGCTGTGCCCGGGCAACTTTGAGACCGACATGGCCCAGACCTTCCGCGACAAGGGCTTTGACGACAACCTCATCTCGCGCACCCCCATGCGCCGCTTCGGCCAGTTGCCCGACCTGGACGGCGCGGCCCTGCTGCTGGCCAGCGACGCCGGGCGCTACATGACCGGCGTGGCCCTCACGGTGGACGGCGGCCAGCTGCTGAGCTGGATGTGACCCGGTTCGCCGCCGCCTCTTCTGATTTCTTCTTGCAAGGCTCGCCCCATGGCTTTTGAACCCACCCCTCGCGTCGTTGAGCTCAAGCAGCGCCTGAGCGCCTTCATGGACGAGCACATCTACCCCAACGAGGCCCGCCACCTGGAAGAGGCCGAGCGCCTGGGCCCCTGGGCCGTGCTGCCGGTGATCGAAGAGCTCAAGCCCCTGGCGCGCGCCGCCGGCCTGTGGAACCTGTTCCTGCCCGAGAGCGAGCACGGCCCCGGCCTGAGCAACCTGGAGTACGCGCCGCTGTGCGAAATCATGGGCCGCTCGCTGCTGGCGCCCGAGGTGTTCAACTGCTCGGCGCCCGACACCGGCAACATGGAAGTGCTGGCCCGCTACGGCACGCCCGAGCAGCAAGAGCGCTGGCTCAAGCCGCTGCTGGCGGGCGAGATTCGCTCGTGCTTCGCCATGACCGAGCCCAAGGTGGCCTCCAGCGACGCCACCAACATCGAGTCCAGCATCCGCCGCGAGGGCAACGAGTACGTGATCAATGGCCACAAGTGGTACACCACCAACGCCACCGACCCGCGCTGCAAGATCGCCATCTTCATGGGCAAGTCCGACCCGGACAACGCCGACCGGCACAAGCAGCAGTCGATGATTCTGGTGCCCATGGACACCCCCGGCATTCGCGTGCTGCGCTCGCTGCCGGTGTTCGGCTTCTACGGCATGCCCGACCGCGCCGCCGAGGTGGTGTTCAACAACGTGCGCGTGCCCACCGCCAACATGCTGCTGGGCGAGGGCCGTGGCTTCGAGATCGCCCAGGGCCGCCTGGGGCCGGGGCGCATTCACCACTGCATGCGCCTGATCGGCCTGGCCGAGCGCACGCTGGAGAAGATGTGCCGCCGCGCGCAGGAACGCGTGGCCTTTGGCCAGCCCGTGGCCACCCAGGGCGTGACCATGGAGCGCATTGCGCAGGCGCGCATCCTGATCGAGCAGACCCGCCTGCTCACGCTCAATGCCGCCGAGCGCATGGACACCGTGGGCAACAAAGAGGCCAAGGCCGAGATCGCCATGATCAAGGTGGCCGCGCCCAACATGGCCTGCCAGGTGGTGGACTGGGCCATTCAGGTGCACGGTGGTGGCGGCACCAACAACGACTTCGGCCTCACCCACGCCTACGCCATGGCCCGGCTGCTGCGCCTGGCCGACGGGCCGGACGAGGTGCACCGCAACCAGATCGCCAAACTGGAGCTGCGCAAGCACCGGCCGTCGCCCGCGGTTCAGGGTTAACCCTGGAAAAACACCCCCTTCCGGTGCCGAATGTCGCCAAGGCGAAAGTCATAGCCATTTGACACAAGATGCCCCCGGGGGGTTTGCCTACACTGGGGCAAAAGGCGGAAACCACCGCCACCGCGGCGACCAACAGCCGCACGGCGCTCCCAACTCGGGAGCATCGAACACAGGAGACTCAGAGATGCGTGTGGATCAGGATCGAACGGGGCCCTTGGTGGTGCGGCGCAGCGCCAGCAACGAGCGGGTGATGTGGATCACCCCCGATCGCGTGTTCTACGTGGGCCTGCTGGGCGCGCCCTCGGTGCGCAACTTCGGTGCGGTCAGCGTGTACGTGGGCCTGGACTGCCCGGTGAGCGTGAGCGTGGACGGCGGCGAGTGGGAAACCAGCCACGTGGCCGTGGTGCAGCCCTACACCCCGCACCAGGTGGCCTACGCCTCGCGCAACATCGCCGTGATTCACATTGAGCCCGAGAGCGTGGACATGGCGGCCCTGCCCAAGATGCTGCGCCACGGCAATGGCGCGGTGCAGGCCGACGAGTTCCGCGCCCACGTGCTGCGCTGCCACCAGGCCATCATCCGCAACGGCCAGAACGCAGTGGAGCCCATGCTTGATTTCGACACCCTGGTGTTCGGCTCGCCGCTGGCCTCGCGCACGGTAGACCCGCGCATCGCCCAGGTGCTCGATCGCATCCGCCGCGACCCCTCCAGCCAGGCGCTGGCGCAAGACTGCGCCGAGCAGGTGCACCTGTCGTTCTCGCGTTTCCTGCACCTCTTCAAGAGCGAGGTGGGGGCATCGTTCCGCAGCTTCCGCACCTGGAAGCGCGCCCGCAGCCTGCTGCACTACGTGGTGGACCAGAGCACCACGCTCACCGACGTGGCGCTGGGCGCGGGCTACCCCGACTCCACCCACTTCAGCCATTCCATCCGGCAGGTGTACGGGCTCAAGCCCAAGGACATCTTCGCCGGCTCGCGCAAGCTGCGCGTGATCGGCCCGGGCCTGTTCGCCTGAGCCTTCGGGGGCCAGCCGGCCCCAGTCCCCACCCGGCCTGACCGGGTTTGATTCAAGCGGTGCCGCCTGCGGGCGGGCCGGGGTGGCGCTCGCCTGTGCGGGCAGCGCCGGGCGGGGCGATCGGGCCTCGCCGTGGGTTTTCCGACGGATTGTTCAGAGGATCGACATGCCACACCAGCCAAACCCCCAGGCCAGCCAGTTGAAGGCGCAAGTCGCCGCCTTCATGGACGAGCACATCTACCCCAATGAGGCCCGCTACGCCGAGGCGCTCAGGCAATCGCCCAACGGCCGCGCGCCAGCCCTGCTGCAAGCACTCAAGGCCCGGGCTCGCGCCCAGGGCCTGTGGAACCTGTTCCTGCCCGGCCACCACGGCGCCGGCCTGAGCAACGCCGAGTACGCGCCCCTGGCCGAGCTGATGGGCCGGGTGTCCTGGGCGTCGGAGGTGTTCAACTGCTCGGCGCCCGACACCGGCAACATGGAGATCCTCTCGCTCTACGGCACCGAGGCGCAGAAAGAGCGCTGGCTCAAGCCGCTGATGGCCGGCGAGATCCGCTCGGCCTTCTCCATGACCGAGCCGGCCGTGGCCTCCAGCGACGCCACCAACATCCAGTGCGAGATTCGCCGCGACGGCGACCACTACGTGATCAACGGGCGCAAGTGGTACACCTCGGGCGCGATGAACGCGGCCTGCCAACTGCTCATCGTGATGGGCAAGACCGACCCGGACAACGCCGACCGGCACAAGCAGCAGTCGATGATCCTGGTGCCCATCGGCACCCCGGGCGTGAAGATCGTGCGCAACATGGCCGCCTTCGGCTACGAAGACCTGCCTGGCGGCCACCCCGAGGTGGTGTACGACAACGTGCGCGTGCCGGCCGAGAACCTGCTGCTGGGCGAAGGCCGGGGCTTCGAGATCGCGCAGGGCCGCCTGGGGCCGGGGCGCATTCACCACTGCATGCGCCTGATCGGCTGCGCCCAGCGCGCGCTGGAGCTGATGTGCCAGCGCGCCACCTCGCGCGTGGCCTTTGGCAAGGCCCTGGGCGAGCACGGCTCGGTGCGCGAAGACATTGCCCACTCGTACTGCGAGATCGAGCAGGCCCGCCTGCTCACCATGATGGCGGCCGAGAAGATGGACCGCGAGGGCAACAAGGCCGCGCGCGATTTGATCGCGGCCGCCAAGATCGTGGTGCCGTCCATGGCCGCGCGCGTCATCGACCGCGCCATTCAGGTGTTTGGCGCGGCCGGCGTGTCGCAAGACACCTTCCTGCCCGAGGCCTATGTGTACGCCCGCTTCATCCGCATTGGCGACGGGCCCGACCAGGTGCACCTCTCGGCCCTGGGCAAACAACTGCTCAAGCAACACGGCGCGGCGAGGGCGGCATGAGCGCGGTGGTCAGCGCCCCCCCGCTGGACCTGCCCCGGCTGGAGCGCCACTTCGCCACCCACGTGCCCGGCGTGGGCCGCGTGCTGGAGGCCACGCGCCTGGTGGGCGGCAATTCCAACCCCATCTGGCGCCTGCGCGCCGAGGGCGGCCTCTACATCCTGCGCACCCAGCCGGCCGGGGCCTTGCTCAAGTCGGCCCACGCGCTGGACCGCGAGGTGCGCGTGATCCAGGCCCTGCACGGTACGGCGGTGCCGGTGGCGCGCATCCACCACCTGTGCCACGACCCGGGCGTGATCGGCGTGCAGTTCTATCTGATGGACTGCGTGGACGGCGAGGTGCACCGCGAGGTGGCCCTGCCCGAGGTGCCGCGCGAGCAGCGCGCCGCGATCTACCACGCCGCGCTGGACACGCTGGCCACCATCCACCGCACCGACCTGGCCGCCACCGGCCTGAGCGACTTCGGTCGCCCCGGCAACTACTTCGAGCGCCAGCTCCACCGCTGGGGCCAGCAGTACCGCACCGCGCTGCCCGAGGGCCTGCCGGCGGTGGACGCGCTGATCGACGCGCTCACGCCCCTGGTGCCCCAAGGCGATGCCCCCACCGTGCTGCTGCACGGCGACTGCCGGCTCGACAACCTGATGTTCGAGCGCGGCACACCGCGCGTGAAGGCCGTGCTCGACTGGGAACTCTCCACCCTGGGCCACCCGCTGGCCGACCTGGGCCAGTTCCTGGGCGTGCAGGAACTGCCGCCCGACTACCTGCTGCCGGGTCTCGCCGGCGTGGACCGCGCGGCCCTGGGCATTCCCAGCCAGCGCGAGATGGCGCAGCGCTACCTCGGCGCCATGGGCCTGGACGGGCTGGACACCGAGACCGACCTGCGCTTCTTCAAGGCCTTCGCCCTGTTCCGCCAGGCCGCCATGTCGGCCGGCCTGCTACGCCGCGCCCGCGAAGGCACGGCCGTGGCCGAAAGCGCCCTGGCCTTTGGCGAAACCACCGAGGTGTTCGCCGAGGTGGGCCTGGCCGTGCTGGCCGCGCCCGACGTGCACTGACACCGGAGACCGCCATGCCCCGCACCTTCACCGACGAGCAGCTGCGAGACATCGCCACCCCGCCCGAGCAACACGCCCTGGCCGCCCTGGCGCGCGGCGACCTGCCGGCCCTGCAGCGCTGGCTGGACGAGATGGCCGGCGGCCACGCCGGGCTGGACGCGCTCTCGCTGCACGCGCTGGCGCGCAAGGCCGGCAAGCTGCGGCAAGACGTGGGCGAGGCAAAGGCCCTGCAGACCCTGGCGCGCGTGGGCCGCCAGCTCATGGCCACCTGGACGGCGCAGTGGCAGGCCGGCGACGCGCGCGGCGCCATTGCCGACTTGGTGGCCGTGTTCCGCCACCAGGTGGGGGCTGGCCTGGCCCCGCTCACCGAAGACGACGAGCACGTCACCCTCTGCCTCACGCCCTGCGGCAGCGGCGGCCGGGTCGACCGCCAGCGCCTGGCCGACAAACACCCCGTGGCCTACGGCGGCTGGGCCGACGGCGTGAACAGCTACTGCCAGGGCTGCAAGGCGCAGCAGCGCGCCCTGAACGACAGCCTGGGCTTTGATGCCTGGACCAGCGAGAAGCGCCCTGACGGCGCCTGCGTGCTGCGCTTTCACAAGGGCGCGCAGCGCGGCCAGGCCCTGTTCACCGAGGCCGAGCGAAGCGAGCTGACGCAGACCCGCGTGCAGCGCGCCCGCGCCCGGCTGGCGCAGGGCAACACCGAGGTGGCGGGGCTGATCGACGGCCAGCGCAAGGAATGGATGCCCTGGCACGACTTCGCCGTGGTGTGGCTGGCCCACCTCTACGCCGCCGCGCTGGAGATCGGCGGCCAGCCCTACCTGGACGAGCTGCTGGCCCAGACCTACGAGCCCGCCTTCGTGGCCGGCTTCCCGCGCTACGCCGCGCTGGACGACGAGGCCCTGGCGCGCGAGATCGCCCGCACCTGGAACTACCACTGCGCCGACTTCCGCCTGCACGAAGAAGACGAGCGCTTCGTCTTCACGCTCGACCCCTGCGGCAGCGGCGGGCGCCTGCTGCGCGGGCAGATGTGGCGCGACATGTTCCATTACGGCGCGCCGCTCTCGTCCCTGATCGCCGAGCCGCAGCCCATCAACTTCATGCGGCGCGACGCACCGTCGTACTGCACCCACTGCGCCGCGTCGAACCGCGCGCAGTTGCGCGGCGCGGCCGACCCGGCGGTGCCCCTGTTCTTCGTGATCGACGGCCACGCCCAGATGGCCCCGGGCATGCCCTGCCGCACCTACGCCTACAAGCGCGGTGCCGACCGGACCCGTGTTGACGCCGCCCTGTTCCACGAGGTGGGCCTGAGCGCGCCCACCCCACCCCAACCTTGAGGAGACCGAGCATGAGCACCCCCACCCCGCGCCACCCCTTTGACCTGAGCGGCAAGGTGGCCCTGGTCACCGGCTCGACCATGGGCATCGGCGAGGCCACGGCCCGCGTGCTGGCGCAGGCCGGCGCGCACGTGGTCATCAGCAGCCGCAAACAAGAGGACTGCGATCGCGTGGCCGCCGAGTTCCGCGCCCAGGGCCTGAGCGCCGAGGCGCGCGCCTGCCACATCGGCCGCATGGAAGACATCGCCGCCATGGGCGAGCACCTGCACGCCACCCACGGCGGGCTGGACATTCTGGTGAACAACGCCGTGCTCAGCCCGCTGCGCAGCATCGACGACACCGAACTCGGCCTCTTCACCAAAACCGTCGAGGTGAACCTGCGCGGCTACTGGTACCTCTCGCTGGAGGCCACCAAGCGCATGAAGCCGCGCGGCGGCGGCAGCATCGTGAACATCGCCTCCATCGCCGCCCTGCACCCCGACCGCAACCTGGGCCTGTACTCCACGCTCAAGACCGCGCTCATCGGCATGAGCCGCAGCTTCGCGCTGGAATACGGCAGCTTCGGCATTCGCGTGAACACGGTGATGCCCGGCCTCATCAAGACCAAGCTGGCCGACGCCTACGACCCCGAGCAGCAGGCCCGCACCATCGCCCGCACGCCGGTGGGCCGCCTGGGCGAAGGCGAAGACATCGGCAACGCCGTGCTCTACCTCAGCAGCCCGGGGGCGTCTTTTGTGTCTGGCGCCAGCCTGGTGGTGGACGGTGGCCTGACCGTGGCCTCGCAGTGAAGGAGCGCGCATGAAAGCGGTGTTGTGTGAACAGTTCGGGCCACCGTCGTCCCTGGTGGTGAAAGACATTGCCTCGCTGCAACCTGGCCCCGGCCAGGTGGTGGTGGCGGTGCACGCGGCCTCGGTGAATTTCCCCGACGGCCTGATCATCGAGAACAAGTACCAGTTCAAGCCCACGCTGCCCTTCTCGCCGGGTGGCGAGGTGGCCGGCACGGTGAAGGCCGTGGGGCCGGGCGTGAGCGGCTGGGCCGTGGGCGACCGCGTGATCGGCGTGTGCGGCTGGGGCGGCTTCGCCGACGAGGTGGTGGTGGACGTGCGCAAGCTCGTGCGCCTGCCCGAAGGCATTGCGATGGACGCGGCCTCGGCCCTGGTCATCACCTACGGCACCACGCACTACGCGCTGCAGGTGCGCGGCAAGCTGCAGCCGGGCGAGACCCTGCTGGTGCTGGGCGCGGCCGGGGGCACGGGCCTCTCGGCCATCGAGCTGGGCAAGCTCATGGGCGCGCGCGTGATCGCCGCCGCGTCGAGCGAAGAGAAGCTGGCACTGTGCCGCCAGGCCGGCGCCGACGACACCATCAACTACGCCAGCGAAGACCTGCGCGAGGGCATCAAGCGCCTGACCGGCGGGCGCGGCGTGGACGTGGTGTACGACCCGGTGGGCGGCGACTACACCGAGGCCGCGCTGCGCAGCATGGCCTGGGAAGGGCGGCTGCTGGTGATCGGCTTCACCACCGGCACCATCCCGCGCCCGGCGCTCAACCTCACGCTGCTCAAGGGCTGTTCGATCGTGGGCGTGTTCTACGGCGCCTTCAGCGAGCGCGAGCCCGCCCGCTACGACGCGCTCATGCAAGAGCTGCTGGGCTGGCTGCGCGACGGGCGCATTCGCCCCATCATCAGCGCGCACATGCCCATTGAGCAGGCCACGCAGGCGCTGGAGATCCTGGGCCGGCGCGAGGTGAAGGGCAAGATCGTGCTCACCACCGCGCTGGGCCGCGAAGGGGGGCTGCCATGAACATCGCCGGCTCGGTGGTGGTCATCACCGGCGGGGGCAGCGGCATTGGCGCGGCCATGGCGCGGCGCTTCGCGACAGAGGGCGCGGCCCACGTGGTGGTGAGCGACCGCGACGCCGCCGCCGCGCAGGCCGTGGCGCGCGAGATCGGGGGCCATGCCGTGGCCGCCGACGCGGCGCAGGAATACCAGACCCGCGCCCTGATCGAGTGGACCGAATCGCACTGCGGCCCCATTGACCTGTTCTGCGCCAACGCCGGCGTCACCGCCCACGGCGGGGTGGAACAGCCCGATGCCCAGTGGCAGCGCCTGTGGCAGGTGAACGTGATGGCCCATGTGCACGCCGCGCGCGAGCTGGTGCCGCGCATGACGCAGCGCGGCCGTGGGCACCTGCTGTTCACGGCATCGGCCGCCGGCCTGCTGTCGCAGTTCGACGCGCCTTACGCGGTGACCAAACACGCGGCGGTGGCCTTGGCGGAGTGGTTGTCCATCACCCACGGCGACCAGGGCCTGGGCGTGAGCTGCCTGTGCCCGCAAGGCGTGGACACGCCCATGCTGCGCGCCGAAGACGACACCCGGCGCGAGCTGATGTCGCAAGGCCTGCTGAGCGCCGACGCGGTGGCCGACGCCGTGGTGCGCGGCCTGGCCGCGGGCGACTTCCTCATCCTGCCGCACCCCGAGGTGGCCGACTACATGCGCCGCCGCGCCGACGACCACCCGCGCTGGCTGCGGTCCATGCGGCGCCTTCACGCGCAGGCCAACGGTGGCTGACGCGGGCGCGCGGGTGCGCGGGCTTCTGCTGAGCGCCACGCTGCTGTGGGGCGTGAACCTCACCGTGCTGAAGTGGCTCACCGGGGTGTTCGACCCGGTGCTGCTCTCTGGCGTGCGCATGCTGGCCGCGCTGTTGCCCATGCTGGTGCTGCTGCGCCACTGGCGTTGCTGGCAGAACCCCACCCGCACCCAGTGGGGCAAGCTCATCGCCTGCGGGGTGCTGATGGTCTACCTGAACCAGTGGCTGCTGGCCGAGGGCTTGTCGCGCAGCACCGCCACCAACGGCGCGCTCATCACCGCGCTGAACCCGCTCATGGCCGCGGTGCTGGCGCTGTGGCTGCTGCGCGAGCGGCTGACCGGGCGGCGCCTGCTGGGCGTGCTGCTGGGCCTGGCCGGCGTGGCCCTGGTGATCTTGAGCCGGCCCGGCGCCGAACTGGCGCAAGGCGGGCTGGGCGATGGCCTGGTGATCCTGGCGGTGCTGGTGTTCACGTTGGGCGCCGTGCTGGTGCAGCGCCTGGCGGCCCGCCTGCATGTGGTGGTGATCGGCCTGTGCGTGCACGCCACCGGCGCGGCCTGCCTGCTGCTGCAAACCTTGTTCGCTGCCGGCTGGAGCGGTGCCGCGCCGCGCCTGCCCACCGAGTGGTGGCCGTGGGCGGTGGCGGTGTTGTCGGGCGTGCTGTCCACCGGCATCGGCAACCTGGCCTGGAACCGCGCCATCGGCCTGGTGGGCATGGCGCGCGCGGCGGTGTGGCTGTACTGGGTGCCCCTGTTCGGCGTGGCGTCTGCCGTGACCTTTCTGGGTGAGCCGCTCACGCCCTGGCACGTGATGGGCCTGGTCTTGGTGTTGCTGGGCACGCGCCTGGGCACCCGGGCCGCACCGGCGGCATCGCCCGCCGCTTGAAGGAAGCTGCGATGGGAAAAATTCTGCTGGTGCGCCACGGGCAGGCCTCGCTGCTCTCGGCCGATTACGACCAACTCTCGCCGCTGGGCGCCGAGCAGGCCCGCCTGCTGGGGCGCTGGTGGGCCGCGCGCGGCGACGCGGTGCACCAGGTCTGGTCGGGCAGCTTGAAGCGCCAGCGCGACACGGCCCTGGCCTGCTTCAGCGAATGGCCCACGCCCGCGCCCACCCTGCAAATCGACGAGGGCTTCAACGAGTACAGCCACCACGACGTGTTCGCCAGCCAGGGCCAAGCCATTGCCGACCCCGCGGTGCTGGCCGAGACCCTCCAGCGCAGCGACAACCCGCGCCGCCTGTTCCAGCAACTCTTCTCGCAGGCCTTTGACCACTGGGTGCGCGGGCAGCACACCACGCCCGGCGCGCTCACCTGGGCCGGTTTTCGCGGGCGCTGCATGGCCGCGCTGCGCCGCGTGGCGGCCGACTGCGGCAGCGGGCAGACGGCGGTGGTGGTCAGCTCGGGCGGGGCCATCGCGGCCATGTGCCAAGAGCTGATGGGCGTGCCCGATACCCACGTGGCCGAGCTGCACTACGCGGTGCACAACACCTCGGTCACGCGCCTGTTGTGCCAGGGTGAGCGCATCACCCTGAGCGCCTTCAACGCCTTGCCCCACCTCGAAGCGCCGGGCGTGCCGGCCCACCTCATCACCTACCGTTGAGCCCGTTGAGCGGCTTGGTTGCGCGCGCGCCACACGCCATTCGTCACGTCTAGGGCAAACCCCGTTGGCGCATAGCCAGTGGGCGCAAGTGCACACGGCGGGCCACTTCTAGCATGGACCCGCTGCATTGCCGCACCGGTGCAATTCGGTTGGGCAACGGCAAGTGGTACGCCATTTCTTCAAACACAAGGGTCTTCAACAGACCCAGGAGACAAGCCATGAGCAACTGGATTCGCAAAGCCCTCTGCGCGGCCACGGCGGTGGCCGCCGCCGCCACCCTGGCACTGCCCGCGCAGGCCCAGAACCGCGAGCTGCGTTACGCCATTGGCCAGCCGCCCAGCGCGCTGCCGGTGATTGGTGGCCAAGAACTCGCCAAGGCCGTGGCCAAGGCCAGCGACGGCAAGCTCACGGTGAAGGTGTACGCCATGTCGCTGCTGAACATGGCCGAGACCTCGGCCGGCCTGCGCGACGGCATTGCCGACATTGGCTTCGTGCTCACGCCTTACTTCCCGGCCGAGTACCCGCACACCAACCTGATCTCCGAGGCGTCCATGATGCTGCGCCTCATGGGCGACAAGGTGCGCGGCAAGGAAGGCCTGGCCTATATCCCGGCCATGACCGAGTTCATCTTCACCAAGTGCCCCGAGTGCCACCAGGAGTTCGCCAAGCAGAACCAGGTCTACACCGGCCACGTGGGCGGGTCGAGCTACGGCCTGATCTGCAACAAGCCGGTGAAGTCCGAGGCCGACATGAAGGGCAAGCGCTTCCGCGTGGGCGCGGCCAACTGGTCGCGCTGGGTCACGCAGATGGGCGGCTCGCCGGTGACCATGTCGGCCAACGAAATGCTCGAAGCGCTCAAGCAGGGCGTGGTGGACTGCATCGTCTTGTCCTCGCCCGAGATCCGCAACTTCGGCCTGACCGAGGTGGTCACCGACATCGCCATGGGCGCACCGGGCGGCATCTTCTCCACCGCTGGCTCCAACGTGAACCTGAAGGTGTGGCGCAGCCTGAGCAACGAGCAGCGCGCGGCCCTGCTGCGCGGCGCGGCCGTGGCGGCGGCCAACGTGCCCTTCGCCTACCACCGGGTGGAGAACGAGGTGCTGGACCAGATGAAGAAGCGCGGCGCCCGCATCCACGACACCGACCCGGCCCTGGTGCAGAAGTCGCAGGCCTTCATCGAGCAAGACATGAAGACCATCACCGACTACTTCGCCAGCAAGCACGGCGTGAAGCGCGGCCAGCAAATGCTCACCGAGTTCCGCCCCATCCTGGCCAAGTGGGTGGACCTGGTGCAGACCGTGAACACCGAAGAGCAGTACGCCGACCTGTACTGGCGCGAGGTGTTCTCCAAGGTGAACCCGGCCACCTTCGGCATGCAGTAAGTGCGGGGGCGGCGCCCTGGGCGCCGCGTTGAAGAAACTGACCTTTGGTGCCCTCTGTGGCCCGTCCTGGCGGGTGGCAGAGGGCTTTTTGCTGAGTGCGGCGGTGCCACCCGTCAGCCGCGCGGGCGGCCCCCTTGAGTGGGTGGCGTGGGCGGGAGGATCATGGCCGGCTCGCACCGAAGCAGGAGGGCAGCATGTCCACCCCATCTCCCATCGCGAACGCCGTGCAGGCGCACTACACCCGCGCCGACCTGGGCGAGGCCATCCTGGCCGCGCTGCGGCAAGCCGGCAAGGACCCGGACCACCTCACGCCGCCCGACCTGACCCCGGTGGATTCGTTCCACATTCGCGGGCGCGTGGCCACGCTGGAGCTGGCGCGCGCGGCCGGGCTGGAGGCCACCCAGCGCGTGCTCGACGTGGGCTGTGGCATTGGCGGCACCTCGCGCTGCCTGGCCAGCGAGTTCGGCTGCCAGGTCACCGGCGTGGACCTGACCGAGGTCTATTGCCGCGTGGCCGCCATGCTCACCGAGAAGACCGGCCTGGCGTCGCTCATCGACTACCGCCAGGCCGACGCCACCGCCTTGCCCTTCGACGAGGGCACGTTCGACGTGGTCTGGACCGAGCATGTGGCGATGAACATCCCCGACAAGGCCCGGCTGTACGCCGAGTTGCACCGCGTGCTCAAGCCGGGCGGCACGCTGGCCATTTACGACATCCTGGCCGGGCCGTCTGGCCCGGTGCTGTTCCCCGTGCCGTGGGCGCGCACGCCCGACAGCAGCTTTCTGGTGAGCCCCGACGACTTGCGCGCGCTGCTGCAAGGCGCCGGCTTTACCGTGCAGCGCTGGGACGACACCACCGACGCCGCGCGCGCCTGGTTCGTGGCGCTGGCCGAGAAGATTCGCCAGAGCGGCCTGCCCACGCTGGGCTTTCACCTGCTCATGGGCGCCGACTTCGCGGCCATGGCGCAGAACCAGCGCCGCAACCTGGAAGAGGGGCGCATCGTGCTGGCGCAGATCGTGGCCAGGAAGTAGGGCGCCGCCGGTGGCCGGGCCGAAAGGTCTTGACACAAGTGTTTGCACAAATATAATTGAGGCAAATTCAATTGGGTGCTGCTGATCTGCGGTGGCCGCCCGGTTGACCGGTGTCTCACTGACGCCGAAGCCCTTGCAGGGCTTGTTGTCCGGCCCGGCCATCGGGTCGGCCGTGTGGCGTTCTGCTGCCGCACACCCGCCGCCCCGGCACTGCCCGGGGCCTGCCTTTCATCCCCATCCACCGGAGGTACCGATGTCCCGTCTTCCCCTGTCTCTCGCCGCCGTGTCCGCCGCTTTGCTGCTGGGCGCCTGCGGCCAGAAAACCGAAGCGCCCGCCAACACCCAGACCGCGTCTGAATCGGCGTCCGCCCAGGCCTGTGGCCGCGTGCGCATCGCCAACATGACCTGGCAGTCGGCCGAGCTACTGGCCAACGTGGACAAGCTGATCCTGAGCGCCGGTTACGGTTGCGATGTCGAGCTGGTGGCGGGCGACACCATGCCCACGCTCACCTCCATGATCGAGAAGGGCCAGCCCGACATCGCGCCCGAGGCCTGGGTGAACGCCATCCGCGAGCCGCTGGAGAACGCCGTGAAAGACGGCCGCCTGCACTACGCCGCCCGCTCGCTGCCCGACGGCGGCGTGGAGGGCTGGTGGATTCCGAAGCACGTGGCCGACGCCCACCCCGAGATCAAGACCATCGACGACGCGCTCAAGCGCCCCGACCTGTTCCCCTCGGTCGAGGCCAAGGGCAAGGGCGCGGTGCACAACTGCCCCTCGGGCTGGAGCTGCCAGATCACCACGGAAAACGCCTTCAAGGCCTGGGGTGCGAAGGACAAGGGCTTTGTGCTGGTGGACACCGGCTCGGCCGCCGGCCTGGACGGCTCCATCGCCAAGGCCAGCGAGCGCAAGGAAGGCTGGCTGGGCTACTACTGGGCGCCCACGGCCATTCTGGGCAAGTACGAGATGGTGAAGCTCGACGCCGGTGTGCCGCACGACAAGGCCGCCTACGAGGGCTGCAACACCCGCGCCGATTGCGAGCAACCCGCCAAGACCGACTGGGGCCACACCGAGGTGGTCACCGTGGTCACCACCGACTTCAAGCAGCGCGCCGGCCAGGCCATGGACTACCTGAGCACGCGCGGCTGGAGCAACGACACCGTCAACCGCCTGCTGGCCTGGATGGGCGACAACCAGGCCACGGGTGAAGACGGCGCGCGCCACTTCCTGCGCACCCAGCCCGAGCTGTGGAAGACCTGGGTGAGCCCCGAGGTGGCCACCCGTGTGGAGGCCTCGCTGTGAGCGCCGGCACAGGAGGGACGCCATTGATGAGCTGGGCACAAACTTTCCCCGCGCTGGGCGAAGACACCCTGCGCAGCCTGCGCCAGGGCATTGACGGCACGTTTCGCGAGTTCACCCGCGAGCACGGCGAAACGCTGGAGCGCCTGTTCGACCCGCTGCGCGAGTTTCTGCTGGCCAGCGAGCGGCTGCTGACCACCTCGCCCTGGCCGCTGGTGGTGCTGGGCCTGGCCGCGCTGATCTGGCTGGCCACGCGCTCGTGGCGCATCGTGGCCGGCGCCCTGGCGGCGCTGCTGCTGGTGGGCGCCTTCGGCATGTGGGACGACCTCATGAAAACGCTGTCGATGATCTTCGTGAGCACCGTGGTGGCGCTGGTGGCGGGCATACCGGTGGGCGTGCTCATGAGCCGCTCCGACCGCGTGCAGCGCTGGGTGAACCCGCTGCTGGACGTGATGCAGACGCTGCCCAGCTTCGTGTACCTGATTCCGGTGGTGATGCTGCTGGGCATTGGCCGCGTGCCGGGGCTGATCGCGGTGGTGATCTACGCCATCCCGCCCATCATCCGCTTCACCAACCTGGGCATTCGCCTGGTCAGCCGCGACCTGCTGGAGGCGGCCGACGCCTTCGGTTCGTCGGGCTGGCAGAAGCTGCGCCAGGTGCAGTTGCCGCTGGCGCTGCCCACCATCATGGCCGGGGTGAACCAGACCATCATGATGGCGCTGTCGATGGTGGTGATCGCCTCGATGATCGGTGTGCAAGGCCTGGGCCAGCCGGTGCTGCGCGCCATCACCAACCAGTACTTCGCCATGGGCCTGTTCAACGGCCTGGCCATCGTGGCGATCGCGGTCTTGTTTGACCGGGTCTCGCAGGCCTATGGCCGTCGCCTGCAGAAGCACCAGGGGGTGAACCATGGCTGATCCGATCGGCATTCGCATTCAGAACCTTTACAAGGTCTTCGGGCCCTCGCCGCAGAAGCACATCGACGACGTGCGCGCCGGCATGAGCAAGGACGAGCTGCGCGACCGCCACGGCCACGTGCTGGGCCTGCGCGACATCAACATTGACATGCCGGCTGGGCAGATCCAGGTGGTGATGGGCCTCTCGGGCTCGGGCAAGAGCACGCTCATTCGCCACATCAATCGCCTGATCGAGCCCACCGCGGGCGAGCTGTGGGCGGGCGAGCAGGACGTGATGGCCCTGGGCCCGCGCGCGCTGCGGCAGTTCCGCCGCGAGGGCACGGCCATGGTGTTCCAGAAGTTCGCGCTGTTCCCGCACTTCACCGTGCTGGAGAACGCCGAGTACGGCCTGCAGGTGCGCGGCCTGGGCCGCAGGGCGCGGCGCGAGGCGGCGGCGCAGTGGATCGAGCGCGTGGGCCTGAAGGGCTACGAAGACCACTACCCCAACCAGCTCTCGGGCGGCATGCAGCAGCGCGTGGGCCTGGCCCGGGCGCTGGCCAACGACGCGCCGATCTTGCTGATGGACGAGGCCTTCTCGGCCCTTGACCCGCTGATTCGCAGCGACATGCAGCAGGTGCTGCTGGACCTGCAGCAAGACATTGGCAAGACCATCGTGTTCATCACGCACGACCTGGACGAGGCCCTGCGCCTGGGCGACCGCATCGCCATCCTGCGCGACGGCGAGGTGGTGCAGCAGGGCACGGGCCAGGAGATCGTGCTCAAGCCGGCGAACGACTACATCAGCAGCTTTGTGCGCGAGGTGAACCGCGGCCGCGTGATCCGCTGCCGCACGCTCATGCGGCGTGGCCCGGCCGTGGAAGGCCCGCCGGTGGACGGCAGCCTGGTGATCGAGGAGGCGGCCCGCCTGCTCAGCGCCGAGGGCAAAGAGGCCGCCAACGTGGTGAACAAGCGCGGGCAGGTGCTGGGCACCGTGGCCATGGCCGACATCATCGCGGCCATGGTGCCGCCGCGCGAAGAGGCCTGTCCGGCCTGACGCGGCCCCGGGCCTACAGCTCGGCCAGCGGAATGCCGCCGGCCTGCTCGTCGGCCTTGAGGGCGGCCATCAGCGCGGTCATGCCCTCTTGCAACTGCGCCAGGGCCGGCGCGGGCAGGCGGCGCAGCGCACGCGGCAGCACGCCTTCATGGGGGCCAGGCACCTGCGCCAGCAGGGCCTGGCCTTCTGGCGTGAGGTGCATTTCCACCGCGCGCCGGTCCAGCGTGGAGCGGTCAGAGCGCATCAGCCCGCGCTTGAGCAACTGGCGCACCAGATTGCTGGCGGTGGACTGGTGCACGTCCATGGACGCTGCCAGCTCGGCCATGCCCAGGCCGGGGCGCTGGCCCACGATGCTCAGCGCCCACACCTGCGCGCCGCCAATGCCCACCTGTTTCTCGATCTGCTGAAAGTGGTGGCGCACCTCGGCGAACACCACGCGGAACTGGCGCAGCACCTGCGCCGGGTCGGCGGTGTCGAGGGAGGCGGGGGCAACCGGAGTGGCAACCAAAGGCG